>OLLV01000217.1_pt1 | contig 253523 bp, 233 predicted proteins | sample 1604641 | NCBI WGS metagenome assembly OLLV01 (sample SAMEA104055725, study PRJEB20765) | soil metagenome | biome: Arctic tundra; feature: Polygonal ground; material: soil | place: USA | collected 2011-09 | depth 0-0.5 m
GGCGGCGGGCCGGGCGGCGGGCCGGGCGGAGGACGCGGTGGAGGTGGCGGCGGGCGTGGAGGTGGCGGCGGGTTTGGCGGCGGCTTCCGCGGGCAGAATCCGAATGCGTGGCATGGGTCCCTTGCGTATAACGGATCGGACAGCGCCCTGAATGCGCAGGCGTATTCCGTCACTGGCGTCGGAACTTCGAAGCCGAACTCGGATACGAATAATCTGACGCTGAGCCTGACGGGGACCCCTTATATTCCGGGACTGATTAAGGCGAACCCGAAGCAGTTTGTGTTTTTGAGTGTGCAGGAGACGAGAAACACTGTGCCGTCTCTGTTTCAGGGGCTTGTGCCGACAGCGGCAGAGCGGCTGGGCGACCTGTCGAATGCCGGGGCTGTCTACGATCCGAATACGGGTTCGCAATATGGCAAGACGAATTGCCTTGCGGCGCTGTATGCCATCAATCCGTTGACGTCATCGTGCATTCCGCAGAGCGAGATTACCGCGGCTGGCACTGCGCTGCTGAACTACTATCCGCTGCCGAACGTGGCGTCGATCGGGACACGGTACAACTACCAGACCAATACGGCACGCGCGCAACACTCCTCGGAGGCTTCGGCCCGGTTCAACCGGAGCTTCGGAGCGACGCCGACTCGTGGCCAGCGCGGGGGACCCGGAGGACGAGGCTTTGGAGGTGGGGGGCCGGGACAGAATCGCAATGCTCCTCCTGCGCTGCGCCAGAGCATCGCGGAGAACTTCGCATACTCGCATTCGGCGAACAGCTCGAGCAGCTTCTCACCTTTGCTGGGCGGACGCGGCGAGAGTGACGGATACAACTTTACGAGCAGCTACACGCTGGGCTATGGACGGCTGAACAACACCATGTCGCTGGGCTGGAATCGTTCGCGCTCGACGAACCAGAATTACTTTACGAATGGCACGGCGAACCCGGCGATCGCGGCGGGAGTCTTCGTGGCCAACCCGACGGTCTACAGCAATCCCTTTTACTTCGGAGTTCCGGGAGTGCAGTTGGCCGGTTCAGCCGGCCTCTCCGGGCTGAACGATTCGGAGCCCAGCAATTCGGTGAACCAGACGATCTCCTTCACGGAGCAGTTGCGCTGGAGTCACAAGCGGCACAATACGTCGTACGGCTTCGACTTCCATCGGATTCATGCGGATACCATCGGCGGCACGAATGTGCTGGGGACGTTTACGTTCTCGGGCTTTGCGACGGAAGGCACGGCTGCGCAGGCTGGGGGCGGGAGCGGCGGGTCGCCGATAGCCGACCTGCTAATCGGACAACCGCAGCAGACGACGGTGACTGCCGGGTTGAGCAAGATCTACCTGCGGGGCAACTCGTGGGACTGGTATGGGACGGACGACTGGCGCGCGCGGCAGAACCTTACGTTCCAGTTCGGGCTGCGGTGGGAGTATTTCTCGCCCTACGTGGAGAAGTACAACCATCTCGTGAACCTGAACGTGACCGGGACCGGAAGCAATATTGCCATCTCGAACGTGTGCGCTACAGCGGCTGCGGGATGCGCTACGGTGGGATCGCCCAGTTCGCTGGTGCATCCGGACAAGTCGATGTACTCGCCGCGCATTTCGATTGCATACCAGCCGAAGTTCAAGTTCACCAAGCAGATGGTGATCCGGTCCAGCTATGGGATCAACTACAACACGGGGCAGTATTCGCGGTTTGCGCAGTTGCTTTCTACGCAGCAGCCGTTCTCCATCACGCAGACCAATACCCTGAGCACTCCCAGCAGTGTGACGAGCTGCACCCCGGCAAACATGACGTTAGCCAACGGGTTCAACTGCTCTACGCAGGCCACGCAGAATACCTACGCCGTAAATCCCAACTACCGGCTGGGCATGGTGCAGGCGTATAACCTGGGCATCCAGAAGGCGCTGCCCCAGGGCATCGTCCTGAACATCGACTATACGGGGGCGTATGCGGGCAATCTGGATATCATCCGGTTGCCGAACCGCACTGCTGCCGGCATTGCCAACCATAACTCCTCTCAGTTCCGGTATGAGGACTCGCTGGGCTACCAGAGAAGCAACTCGCTGGCGATCAACCTGCGCGAGCGGATGCACAAGGGCATTGCGCTAGGCGGCACGTATACGTATTCGCACTCGATCGACGATGCGGGCTCGGTGGGCGGCACTGGTTCGGGCGCGGTTGCGCAGGACGATGCCAACCTGGGCGCGGAGGAGAGCAACTCGAGCTTCGACCGGCGGCATGTTTTGAACGGAAACTTCGTGATTGAGCTGCCGTTCGGGCCGAACCGGGCGTTGCTGAACAAGGGCGGCGTGTTTGCGAAGATTCTGGATGGGTATTCGATCTCGGGCAACTACACCTTTGCTTCTGGCGGCTGGGCGACGCCCTCCCTCAGTCTGACCCCGGCTGAAATCGCTGCGGGCGCGGGCAGTTCTCTGCGCCCCAACCGCGTGCCTGGAACGTCGATCGCGGGGGCTGGTTCTCTGAAGCATTGGTTCAACACTGGCGCCTTTGCGGGATCTTGCGATCCGATTAATCCGGCGCCGTTCTGTCTGGCTGATCAGACGTATGGCACCGCATCGCGCAACTCGATTGAGTTGCCGGGCACGGTGTCGGTGAGCGGATCGCTCTCGCGGACGATTACGCTTGGCGACACGCGCAGCATCGAGTTCCGGGTGAATGCGAACAATGCGCTGAACACGGTTCAGTATTCCGGTGTAAGCACGCAGGTCAATTCGCCACAGTTTGGGCAGGTGACTTCGGCGGCGGGGATGCGTTCGCTTTCGTACCGGGCGCAGTTCCGCTTCTAAAAGAACAGTGGTAAGTGATGAGTGGTAAGTGGTCAGTAGTTGAGGAGATTGCGATGCGGCAAGTGATGGCAGCGGTTTTGGTGGCGGGAATGGTAGCAGGGCCGGTGGGCGGGCCGATGCAGGCTATGGCCCAGCAGGGTGGCGCATCGGTAGCGACGATCAAGGTGAACGCCGAGACGGTGTTGACCAACGTCGTGGTGCGCGACAAGAAGACCGGCGCGATCGTGAAGGGGCTGACGAAGAATGACTTCGTGGTGAGCGAAGATAAGAAGTCGCAGAAGATCCTGAGCTTCGACTATCAGAACGTCGATGAAGCGGCCGTGCTGGCGGAGAAGCAGACGACCGTGTCGGGCGCAACGACGACCAAGAAGAAGACCATCGCGGACATCGTCAACAACGATTTCGCTGCTGCGCCGGATGAGCTGAAGGACCGCCGCCTGATCGTGTTGTTCTTCGACCTGAGTTCCATGCAGCCGGAGGATGTGACGCGCGCGGTGGACTCGGCGAAGGATTACATCAACAAGAATATGGCGCCCGCGGATCTGGTCGCGTCGGTGAGCCTGGTGTCGGGCCTGAGCATGGACCAGGACTTTACCGCGGACAAGACTGCGTTACTGAGGGCGGTGAGCAAGTACGACGGCAGCGAAAGCTCGGGCTTTGCGGCGGGTAGCGAAGGCGGCGATAGTTCGTCCGACTCCGACGACTCCACGAGTTTTACGGCGGATGACAGCGAGTTCAATTCGCTGAATACGGATCGGCAGCTGTATGCGATCCGGACGATCTGCAAGTCGATCGAGAAGGTCGAGCAGAAGAAGAGCATGCTGTACTTCTCGGGCGGGCTCTCGCGGCAGGGCATCGAGAACCAGGCGAGCATCCGCGCGGCGGGCAACGAGTGCGTGAAGGCGAATACGGCGATCTACGCGGTGGATACGCGCGGGTTGCAGGCGCTGAACGTGGTGGGCGATGCGTCGCAGGGCAGCAAGCGCGGGACGGCGGCTTACAGCGGCGCTTCGATGCAGAGCCAGTTGAGCTCAAACTTCAGCTCGCAGGAGACGCTGGGGACGATGGCGATGGATACGGGCGGCAAGCTGTTCGTCGACTCGAACGACTTCGGCCCGGCGTTCCAACAGGTGCAGCATGACACCGAGGCGTACTACATTATCGGGTTCCACTCGACGAATCCGGCGCGGGATGGCGGGTATCGCCATCTGTCGATTTCGTTGCTGAACCATCCCGACGCGAAGCTGGAGTACAGGCCGGGATACTATGCGCCCGCCGACTTCCAGCATGCAAAGAGCGAAGATCGCCAACTGGCGATGACCGAGCAGATGCGCAGCGACGTACCTGCGACCGATGTCGCGGTGTATCTGCAGGCACTCTACTTCCGGATGGCGGATGGCAAGTTCTACATTCCCATCTCGCTGGTGGTTCCGGGCTCTCAGATCAATGCGGTGAAGGTGAAGGACAAAGACAAGGCCTCGATCGACATCCTCGGGCAGGTGAAGAACGCCACGGGGATTGCCGTGGGCGAGGTGCAGCAGACGGTGCCGCTGGCGCTCGACGCAAACCAGCAGTTGCAGAAGCGCAACGTGCAATACTCGACGGGCTTCATCCTTGCGCCGGGCAAGTATCACGTGAAGTTTGTGGTGCGGGAGAACCAGTCGGGCAACATGGGCAGCTTCGAGACGGACATCCAGGTTCCGGACCTGAAGAAGCAGCCGGGGCTGAAGCTGAGCTCTATCGTGATGTCGAGCCAGCGCAGTCCGAACACGGAGAAGAAGGTGGTCAATCCGCTGGTGCGCGACGGGCTGGAGTGGGTGCCGAATGTGCCGCACGTCTTCCGCCAGGACCAGCACCTCTACTTCCTCTATGAGGTGTATGACCCGGCGAAGGACAAGGACACTGCCGCGCAGACCCCTGGACTGACGACGCCGCACGCAGGCGGGCCGGTGCGCGTGCTGACGAGCATCGAGTTCCTGATTGGCGGCGTGAAGGTGTATGAGACTCCGCTGGTCGAGGCGAAAGAGATCAATGTTCCTGAACGGTCGGCGGTGGCGTTCCAGTTCGATGTGCCTCTGGCAGGGTTGAAGGTGGGGACGTATGTGTGCCAGGTAAACGTGATCGACGATGCGGGCGGAAGCTTCAGCTTCCCCCGGATGGCGATTCGTGTAACGGCTCCGGCAGCGGCTGCTCCGGTGGCCGTTACGGCTGCCGGAGTACCTGTGGCGGCTTCGAAAACGGTGCTGGCGCCGGGTTTGTAACCCCGGAGGTACCAGACAGAATCGGCCGCGAAACGGGTGATTGACGAGCGGCATCTGTGAGGCGCAGAATACTGGCGCTTCATAAGGTGTATGTTATGGGCCGTTCTATTTTCCGCTTTCGTTTCGCCCTGAGCCTGGTTGCCGCCGCATCGTTTTCGGTCCCCATGTTTGCCCAGAGTCCCGATACGTTTTCCAGTGCGCGGGAGCGCTCTCATCAGTCCGCACAGTGGGACGCGATTGCACAGCATCTGCCAAATCCCACCACCGCGCCGCCGCAGGAGCTTGAGAACCAGGCCGACATTCTGCGAGTGCGGCGTTTTCCCGAAGATGCCCTGGACTATTACAAGTACGCGATGGCCCGAGGCGGCAGTGCGGCTTCGCTGTTGAATAAAATTGGCCTGACCGAGCTGGAGATGAGGAACCTGCAGATGGCACGGTCCTACTTCGTGCGCGCGGTGAAGATGGACAAGAAGAACGCCGAGGGATGGAACAACCTGGGCGCTGTAGAGTTCATGGATGGGGTTAGCGGGAATGCTGTCGCGGACTACAAGAAGGCCGTGAAGCTGAACCGGCGGGATGCGGTCTTCCATGCAAACCTGGCGACTGCTTACTTCGGACAAAAAAACTACGGGGGCGCGCGACGCGAGATGGCGGCGGCGCTGAAGCTCGATCCGCAGATATTCGAGCATGCCGCCAGCGAAGGCGGAGTGGCCGCGCACATAGTAACCTCGGAAGACCGGGCGCGGTTCTCGTTCGAGATGGCGAAACTGTATGCGCGAAGCGGCTCGGAGGAGCAGATGCTGCACGCATTGGCGATGGCAAGCGAGGCGGGCATGGATGTGCAGCACGAGATGCATAAGGATGCGGATCTCGCCAAGTTTGAGAGGGATCCACGAGTGGTGGTGCTGGTACACAATGCACAGTCGCTGCGAGCGAGCCGTGCGGCAGCGGGGACGAATATCTCCAGCGCGGGCCTCGTGGCGCCTCTTCCAGAAGACGCCTGCGGGCAGAACTGCGCGGATCAACCGCGATAGGGACAGTGGCGGCAGTTGGAGTTGCAACAGGAGCCGCGCTTCAGGTGATAGGCGGCGGTGAAGACAAGGTAGGGACCTTCGTAGTAGAAGTCCTCCGGTGCGAGTTGCTGTGTGGCTGGAGGATTTTCATTCTGCGTGGGTTTGTCTTCGCGATCCGATTCGGGAACTGGGGGGGACTTGGGCATCGCGGTTAGAACAATCTTAGAGCCGACGGGGTTTGGGCGGGTGTGAGCGGCGGCGCGGTCAGCGGGAAGCGATGCTTCTTTGTGCGTGCGGCTGGGGTGATCGTGATTTCGGGTTCGGTGGGTTCGGCTTCGGCTGCGAGCGAGCCATTGCGGTAGAGGATCTCCCTGCCGGGGACGGAGGGGACGCGGTCGCCGGGGATGAGGATGCCGACTAGGTTGAGCGGGTCGGCGGCGGCTACGGAGATGAGGTCGGCGGACTCGCGGGTGCGGGTGGCGCGGAGGGATTCGACGGCTTCGGGCAGGGCAAACTGTTCGCCGCCGAAGCCGGAGACGAAGCGGCCGCCGCGGACTTCGCCGCGGGCTTCGAGGCGGCGCAGGATGTTGAGGAGCTCGCGCCACTTTGGGGCGTTGGATTCGCGGGCGAGGAGGTCGCGGAAGAGGATTCCGTAGCGGGCGAGGAGTTGGCGGGCGAAGGATTCGAGGGCGGCGTCGGTGCGGCGGGCTCGGACGATGGCTGAAGTTTGTGGCACTCCTACCCAGGTCTCAGAAGCGAGACCCTTCGACAAGCTCAGGGCAGGCTCTGGGGCACCCAGTTCTGTGGTGGGTTCGTTGAGTAAAGACCAACGGCCGGCGGTGGTGCGAGTGGGACGCTTACTGAGGGTTTCGGTGGTGGTGGATTTGCGGCGTGGGTCCATCAGGGCGCGGAGTTGGTCGAAGCCGTCGGCAGCGGCGAGGCCGGCGGTGGCCAGTTCCCAGAGTGCGTGCGCGGTTTGCTGGCGGGTGAGGCCGGTGATGCGCTGGAGGTCGGCGGCGAAGCAGGCTCCGCGCTGCGCGAGGAGGGCGCGGATGCGGAGGGCTTCGGGGCTTAGAGCTTCGCTGAGGACTTTTTCGTCGACGGATTGGTGGGCGAGGGCGTGGGGGAGCCAGTCGGCGGTGTCGCGGATGTAAAAGGTGATGGGGGCGGCGTTGGTGGGGATGACGCGGCGTGGGGCGGCTCCGTCTCCGGTGGACCACGCGGGATGCGGCGAGATGCGGCCCCAGCCGACTGCGCCGGAGAGGCAGAGTTGGTCGAGCCAGCGGGGATCGTAGTTGGCGACGCGGGCCGGAAGGAGCGTGCGCTCCCATTCGACGGCAGGGGCTTCGAAGCCTTCGAGTTGGTGGAGGGCGGAGAGGAGGCCTTCTTCGCCGGCGAGTTGGGATTGCGGGGCGAGGTGTTGCCAGTTGAGGAGCCAGCGCATATAGACGGCGGGGGTGACGGCTTCGATTTGTTTGCGGAGGGTGGCGAGGGTGAGGCGGTGGATGCGTTGCAGGATGCGGCGTTCGCACCATTCGATTTGGTGGGGTTCGTCGGTTGCGGGGTGTTCGAAGGCGCCGCGCATGAGGAGGCCTTGCATCTCCATGGCGAGGAAGGCGTGGTGGATGGCGGAGGGTTCGAGGTTCAAGCTTTTGGCGAAGGATGCGGCCGTGGTGGGGCCTAGGATTTGTAACCATCCTTGGGTCAATTGTTTGAGGGCGATTTCTTTTGTAACTTGTTCGGTTTCTTGTAAAAGAACAGGCAACGGCAAGGGCGAAATACAGGGGTTCTTCACTTCGTTCAGGATGACGACCTTTTGAAGTGTGGTGATGTGGGGGAGGCGTTCGGTGGCGGCCCAGCAGGGGACTCCGTTGAGGTGGATGAGGTGGGTGCGGTTGGTTTGGGTTAGGACGTTGAAGAAGTGGGGCCAGTGCCGGGTGTCGGGAGAAAGCGGTCGCGCTTCCGCGCGATAACCCACCCTTTCCGATGAAGCCAGAAAGGATGGGCCACCCGGCGTTGTGGTGATCTCGGAGGTATCGGCGAGAAGACTGACTGGGAATGCGACGATGGCGTGGAGGAGGTCGTGGAGCTCGTGCTCGTCGCGGAGGTCGGGCCAGAGTTCGCGGCGGACGGTGTCGATGGCGGCCTGATCGAGCTTGCCTGCGCCTTCGGTGACGGAGCGGGGAAGATCGCGGCGCAGGGTGACGGCGCGGGCGCGGCGCTCTTCGAGGCCGGCTTCGTCGAGGAAGGCGTAGGGGTTGGCGTTGAGAAGTTCGTGGGCGAACTGCGAGGGGACCGGCGTGTCAACGGCGATGCAGCGGATCGTGCCGCTCGCGATTCCGCGGAGGACTTCGATGAGGCCTTCGAGGTCCATCGCCTCCTGCAGGACGTCCTGCATGACTTCGTCGACGAGTGGGTGTTTGGGGATCACGATGTCGCCTTCCATGGTCTCGGGGCAGGCGGAGGCGTGGGGGAAGACGCTGGCGAGGAGGTCTTCGGAGCGGGTGCGCTGGATCTGCGGGGCGATGCGTTTGCCCTTCGACATGCGAAGGAGCTGCAAAGAGCGCCCGGCGGCCCAGCGCCAGCGCGTCTTGAAGATGGGCGAGGCGATGGCGGCTTGTTCGAGGAGTTCCTTTGCGGTGTGCTCGGTGAGGAACTGGAAGACGTCGGCGAGCGGGAAGCTGTGCTGCTCGGCGAGGCATATGTTGATGCCGTTGTCGGTGGCGGCGGCTTGCAGTTCGAAGTTGAAGCCGCGGCAGAAACGCTTGCGCAGGGCGAGGCCCCAGGCCTTGTTGATGCGGCCTCCGAACGGTGCGTGAAGGATGAGCTGCTGGCCGCCGCCTTCGTCGAAGAAGCGCTCGGCGATGATGGTGGTCTTGCTTGGGACTGCGCCGAGGACCGCCCGGCCGGCGACGATGTAGGCGATGAGTTGCAGGGCGGCGGAGGGGCAGATGCCGCATGTTTCGGTGAGCCAGGCGATGGTGGTGGCGACTTCGGGGTGTTGGTTGGAGAAGGTTGTGGCGGGTTGGGTGGGGGGGATTTTTACGTCCCACCCATCACGGTGAGACTGTGATGGATGGGGCACCCGGGCTGTGTGGGGCCCGGCGGAAACCCAGGTCTCAGATGCGAGACCTGGGGCACCCGATTCTGTGGTTCGACCTGAGGTGAGGCCGAGGTCGGCGGGTGAGACGTTGGCGGTTAGGGCGGCGATCTGGTTGCGCAGGTCGCTTACTCCGTCGCTGAGGACTGCGGTGCGTTGCGGGGCTTCGCCGAACCAGAAGGGGAGGTTGGGTGGTGCGCCGTGGGCGTCTTCGACGAGGACGCGGCCGGCGGCTTCTACGCGCTGGATGCGCCAACTGGTGTTGCCGAGGAGGATGACATCGCCGGGGCCGGAGTCTACTGCGAAGTGCTCGTCGAGGGTGGCAATTTGTACGCCTTCCGGTTGCAATATGACGCTGTAGAGGGCGGCGTCGGGGATTGCGCCGCCGTTCGAGATGGCGATGGAGCGCGAACCGCGGCGCGGATGGAGCTGGCCGTGTACGCCGTCGCGGAGGAGGTAGGCGCCGTAGCGGCCGCGGCTGGATTCGATGCCTTCTGAGAGGAGCTTGATGGCTTCGTCGAAGCGGGCGCGGGTGAGGTTGCGGTAAGGGTAGGCGCGGCGGAGAACGTTGTAGAGGGCGGTTTCTTCCCAGGGTTCGGCTCCGACGCAGGCTACGATCTGCTGCATGAGGACATCGATGGGTTGCGGCGGGACCTCGAGCTGGTCGAGTTCGCCGGCGCGCATCTTGCGGACGAGGGCGGCTTGTTCGAGAAGGTCGTCGCGGGTGGTGGCGAAGAGGCGGCCTTTGGGGATGGCTCCGCGCCAGTGGCCCGCGCGGCCCACGCGCTGCATGGCGACTGCGACGGCGCGTGTGGAAGCGATCTGGCAGACGAGGTCGATTGCGCCGATGTCGATGCCGAGTTCGAGCGAGGCGGTGGCGATGAGGATGCGGATCTCGCCGTTTTTGAGGCGCTGTTCGGCGTCGAGGCGGAGTTCGCGCGAGAGGGAGCCGTGATGCGCGGCGACGCAGTCTTCGCCGAGCTCGGGAGTCAGGCGCTCGGAGAGGGCGAAGGCGATTTTTTCGACCAGGCGGCGGGTGTTGACGAAGACGAGCGTGGAGCGGTGGGCGAGGGCGTGGGCGGCGAGCTTGTCGAAGACCTCCTCCCACATGGCGTTGGTGGTGACGGAGCCTAGTTCGTCGGAGGGGATTTCTATGGCGAGGTCGAGGTGGCGGCGCTGGCCCACCTGGATTATTGTGGCGGATTTGCGGCACTTCGTGCTGTTCTCGACGCTTCGCGTGAAAGCTGACTGAGACTTTGTCTCTTCCTTATCGACTGTGCCAGTGAGGAATTGGGCTACCAGTTCGATGGGGTTCTGGGTGGCGGATAGGCCGATGCGTTGGGGTGGGGTGGCGCGGCCGGTTAGGAATTGGCCGGGCGAGAGGCGGTTTTCGCCGCAGACGAGGGCGTCGAGGCGTTCGAGCGAGAGGGAGAGGTGGGCTCCGCGTTTGTCGTCGGCTACGGCGTGGATCTCATCGACGATGACGGTGCGGATGGTGCGGAGGTTCTCGCGGGACTTCGCGGCGGTGAGGAGCAGGTAGAGCGACTCGGGCGTGGTGACGAGGATGTGCGGCGGGTTGCGGAGCATGCGGGCGCGCTCGATGGGGAGCGTGTCGCCGGTGCGGACGCCGGTGCGGATTTCGGCGCAGAGGTAGCCGCGGGTGAGGGCGAGTTGCTGGATCTCGCGGAGGGGGGCGTCGAGGTTTTTCTGTACGTCGTTGGAGAGGGCCTTGAGGGGCGAGACGTAGAGGACTTGGGTCGCCGGGGCGAGCGAACCTTCGAGGGCGCGGCGGAGGAGTTGGTCGATCGCGACGAGGAATGCGGCGAGGGTTTTGCCGGAGCCGGTGGGGGCGGAGATGAGGGTGGTGTCGCCGCGCAGGATGGCGGGCCAGCCTTGCTCCTGGGGCTCGGTGGCGGAGCCGAATTTGGTGAGGAACCATTCGGCGACGACGGGGTGGGCCCAGGCGAGGGCTACCTGCGCGTCTGGTGCGTCAAAGGCCGTGGTCTCGGGGGCGGTGACCATGGGGTATTGTAGCGCGAGGAGCTTCGTGGTTTATTCGCTCGCTACCTGGATGGGCGGAGCGGTTCGCGCCTTCGCGCGAATGCCCACCTTAGCGACGATAAAGCTGTCGCGAAGATGGGGCACCCGGGTTTGGGGTTACATTTTGCCGGAGCCGATGTCGGCTAGCTGGGCGGCTGGGTTTTCGGCGTCGAGGAAGGTTTCGATGGAGGATTCGAGTTTGCCCTGGGCGGCGAGGATGAAGTCGATGGCGTCGCGGCCGGCGCCCTGGCCTCCGGGGTTGGGTGTGATGTAGTGGGCGGCGGCTTTGGCCTGGGGGCGGGCGTTGGCGGTGGCGATGGACAGGCCGCAGACGCGCATGACGGGGAGATCGACGACGTCGTCGCCGACGTAGCAGAGCTCGTCCATGGTGACGCCTGCTTTCGTGCAGATTTCCTGCGCGGCGGCGAGTTTGTGGGACTGGCCCTGGTAGACGAACTCGAGCTTGAGGTCCTGTGCGCGGACGGCTACGGTGGCGGACTCGCGCTTGGTGATGATGCCGACGCGCAGGCCGCCGAGGCGCGCGAGAGTGATGCCGAGGCCGTCGTGGGCGGCGAAGCCCTTGAATTCGAGGCCGGATTGCTTGCCGCTGGCATCGGTTTGGGGGAGGAAATAGAGCTGGCCGTCGGTGAGGACGCCGTCTACGTCGAAGATGAGGACTTTAGTGCGGCGGGCGCGGTCTTCGGCGGTGAGGGTGGGCATGATTCGATGATACCGAAGGCAGCGTAAGAACAGCGAGGAGCAGCTAAGAACAGCGAGAGTCAGCTAAGGACAGAGAAATGCCCTGCATTCATCCCAGAGATGGGACGGATGCAGGGCATGTGATGTTTTCACCGGTTGTTATTGCTGTTTTTTTGCTGTTCTGCGCTGTTCCTGGCTGCTCTTAGCTGTTCTTAGTGCTTCTACCGCCAGTGGCCTTCGACCCAGAAGTATTCTCCGCGGCGATGGGTCCAGTGGCCGGGCACCCAGCGGGCGTGGGCGTGGGGCGGTTCCGCGTAGGCTCCGGGAACCCAGACGTAGTGGTTGCCTTCATAGCGGTTATAGCCGGGATGCCAGACCCAGCCGCGATGCTCCGGCGGGGGCGCTGGAATGACTTCGCGCCGCGGGGGTGGGGGGCCGATGCGGATGTGGATCTGGGCGAGCGCGGTACCAGCCATCCCAACGATCAAAAAAGCGGCGCAGGCTGTTTTAAGGAACTGTTTCTTCATATCAGTCGTTCTCCTCGGTACTGCTGCCAGATTATGACGCCTTTTCGGTGATGAAAGTTGTGGAGGGGAGGGGTGCGACTTTGTATTTTGCGCTGTGGGCGGAGGAGTAGGGGTAGAGCTCGGGCGCGGCGGCGAGGTGGGTGCGGACGGGGGTGTAGTGGAGGTAGGTGCGGAGGGTCTCCAGATTGCGGAGGTTGGGGATGGGGTGGGCGGCGTAGTGCGGCTCCCAGAGGGTTGTTGAGTCGGAATTGGGGACGTCGCCGGGTTCGATGCGTTCGGCGGAACCATTCTGAAGGAGGGAGATGGTCTGGTCGAGCGATTCGACCTGCGGGGTGAGGAGGAGGTGGACGCGGTCTGGCATGACCAGGAAGGCGTGGAGCTTGAAGTGGCCTCGGGTGCGGTAGTGGAGGAGGGTCTCGATGAAGAGCTCGGCGAGGCGCGAGGTTTGGAAGATGGGCTTGCGGTCGCGCGTGGTCATGGTGACGAAGGACATGCCGGGGTGAGGCTTCGAATGCGAAGTCGAGGCACGGATCGGCATAGGGGCGATGGTAGGGGCTGGGTTGGAGGGGGGATATCCCACGAAGGTGGGGGCCTGGGGAGAGACGAGCCGGGGGAGACGACGCATGCGCTGTGGAGTCCTCAGAGGTTTATTCGGCGCAACTTGCAGTTGACTTGAATGGATGGCAAACGGAGGCCGGAAAGTTGCCAAGAAATTTATTTTTTTGAGCGGGTAGGATGGTGAGCCTTGGGGAGGAGTGCGGATGCGGCGACGTGAGGTGTTGAAGTCTTGTCTGGCGGCGGGAGTGGCGGGACTTTCGGGGGTGCCGGAGGCGGCGTTTGGACAGATGGCTGCGGCAGGTGGGAGCGTTCTTGCGGAGGATCGGGCGGGCTGGGTGAGGATGCTGGACCGGGTGTGCAGGCCGGTGTTTGAGGCGCTGAGCGCGCGGCGGTTGAAGGCCGTGATGCCGGTGGAGGCTGCGGCGGGGCAGGAGACGGCGCGGCGGAGGGTGACGCATCTGGAGGCACTGGGGCGGGCGCTGGCGGGGATCGCTCCGTGGCTGGAGCATGGACCGAGTAGCGGTGCTGAGGGGGAGTTGCGAGCGCGGTACTGCGAGTGGGCGCGGGCGGCGATTGCGGCAGGGGTGGAGAAGGGTTCGCCGGACTATATGGAGTTTGGCGTGGACAGGCAGAACATTGTGGATGCGGCGTTTCTGGCGTTGGCGGTGGTGCGTGCTCCGCGGGAGTTGAGGGAGAAGCTGCCGGCAGCGGTTCGGGCGCAGTTGGCGGATGCGATGCGGGCGACGCGGGGGCTGACTGCTCCGTTCAATAACTGGCTGCTGTTCGTGGCGATGATTGAGGCTTGTTTATTTGTGCTGGGGGAGCCGTGGGACCGGACGCGGGTGGACTATGCGCTGCGCGAGCATGCGGCGTGGTATGTGGGGGATGGGGCGTATGGGGATGGTCCGCATTTTCACTGGGATTACTACAACTCGTTTGTGATTCATCCGTTTCTGCTGGCGCTGATGGAGGTTGTCGGCAAAGAGGAGGCCGCGTGGAGCGCGATGGCGGAGGGGATTCGCACACGGGCTCGGAGGTATGCGGCGGTGCAGGAGAGAATGATTGCGCCGGATGGGACGTATCCGGTGATGGGGCGGTCGATTGCGTATCGATGCGGGGCGTTTCATCTGCTGGCCGATGTGGCACAGCGCGGGATGCTGCTGGAGGAGGTTGCGCCGGAGCAGGTGCGCGGTGCGCTGACAGCGGCGATGCGGAAGACGCTGGGGGCGGCAGAGACTTTCGATGCGAAGGGATGGCTGCGGATTGGGCTGGCGGGGCATCAGCCGGGGTTGGGGGAGAGTTATATTTCGACGGGGAGTTTGTATTTGTGTACGGCGGCGTTTCTGCCGCTGGGGCTGGCAGCGGGGGATCGGTTCTGGAGCGGGAAGGCGATGGGGTGGAGCTCGGTGAAGGTTTGGAGTGGGGCGGATGCGAAGGCGGATCATGCGATCGAGGGTTAGTGCGATGCGCTCGGCCTTTTCTTTTGCGGCTTGTTTACTTTGAGGCGAGGATCTGGGTGAGGAGCGGCTCCATGGAGTCGGCCCAGAGCTGGTAGCCGGGCTCGGTGGGGTGGAGGCGGTCGGGGGCGAGGTCGATCCAGGTGGCTGGGGTGGTGTCGGTGGCGGGAACTGGGGTGAATTTGGAGGCGAGGTCGAAGTAGAAGATGGTGCGGTTGTCGGCGAAGGGTTTGATGAGGTCGTTGGCGTCGGCCATGAGCTGGGTGGCTCGGGCGTTGGGCAGGATGGAGACGAGGATGACTTTGGCCGCGGGGTAGAGGATCTGGATGCGGGTGAGGTTGGCGTGGACGCCGGCGGCGATGTCGGCGGCGGTGTCGCGGACGTTGTTGGTGCCGATCATGAAGATGACGACCTTGGGCGTTAATTTTTTAACGTCCATGGTGGCGAAGCGATAGAGAAGATTCTGGGTGGTGTCGGCGCCGACGCCGAAGTTGAGGGCGTTGCGCGGGGCGTAGACCTTCTCCCATACAGCTGCGCCGTGCTGGTAGCCGCCCCAGGCGGGGCCGGACCAGGCTTCGGTGATGGAGTCGCCGACGAAGAGGAGGTCGATGTGCTTGCCGGAGTCGTTGGCGGCGTTGGCGGCGGCGACGCGGTCGCGGCAGTCCTGGTAGTTCCTGGGGCGGGCTCGCTCGTTGGAGTCGCTGGGGATGGTGGTGCGGGGGGCGGTGGGAGTGGTTACTATCGATGGTGCGGGCACGGGCGCTTGAGTTTGCGCGGTGGCGGCGAGCGGGAGGAGCGCGAGGCAGAGAGCGAGGCGACGAAGAGGGCTGCGCATGATGGGGATCAGGGTATCAGTGTTGCGATAGCGTAGGATTTTAGGGTGATCGGTTTTCTTCCTGGAAGTTCGTTGACGGCTGCGGTGGTGGGGTTTCTTGGGGTGATGGCGTGGCGCATCCGCGAGGGACGGACCGCGGTGACGGCGCGCAAGATCGCGATTCCTCCGCTGGGGATGGCGTCGGGGTTCTGCATGTTCTTCGTGCCGGCGTTTCGGGTGCCGTGGATGTGGGCTTTGGGTGCGTTTCTGATTGGGGTGGTGGTGCTGGCGGAGCCGCTGATTCGGACGTCGCGGCTGAAGCTGGTGGAGGGGACGGTAATGATGCACCGGTCGCCGGTGTTCTTTGCGGTGGTGGCGGTGCTGGCGCTGGTGCGGTATCTGGCGAAGGGTTTCTTCGACAAGCTGCTGACGCTCGAACAGACGGGAGGGCTGTTTTTTATTCTGGCGTTTGGGATGATTTTGCGGTGGCGGATGAGTATGTACTTTGAGTATCGGAGGATGGTCGGGGAGCGGGAGTTTGTTGGGGTGGGCGGTCTTGATTAAACAGGTCTGCGTTTGAGATGGCGCTTTACGTCGCGAGCGCCGTGGAAGATGGCGTGGATCACGACGGGCGAGACATTGCGCTGATAGACGATCAGGTAGGGATCGACGGTGAAGAAGACAAGCGGAAGTCGTGTGAGGTCGGCGCGGCTATGGCCCTGGCCGGGATGCTCGGCGAGCGAGGCGAATTTTGCGAAGAGCTCATCCTCGATGCGGAGCGCGACAGCTTCGCTGGCCTGCTCGGCGAGGTAGGCGACTATCTCGCGCAGGTCGTCCACGGCGAGTTCAGTAAGGTGGTAGCCACTCATTGAGGATGGCTGGTTCTACTCTGCCGGTCCCGGGCGAGAAGGGCGCGCGCCTCTTCGGGGGAGTAGACTTCGCCGCGTTCCGCCTGGGCCATGCTCTCTTCGAGGCGCTCGTTGATGGCGTCCTTGTTGCGGAGAAGCCAGTTCTCCTGCGATTCGAGGAGGTCGAGGGCGCGGTTGATGAGCTCGGCAGGCTCGCGGTAGGGGCCGCGGGCGATCTCGCGCTGGATGCGCTGCTCGGTGGCGGGATCGAGGGCGAGGCTCATGGATGGAGTATAGCTCTCGGGGCGGGATGGAGGAAGACGATTCAGTCGTTCCGGCTGCGCCTGCACTCCGGCCTTGGCAGAGCGGTGCGGGTCTTCGACCCGGGTTTTTATGGCCCGACTGAAGTCGGACCCTTCCGGTATGTGACTCGCTTAGGTTGTAAGACAGCCCTAGGTTTTTCGGGGAGGCTTGGATTGTTTCTGGCGCTTCTGTCTAAAGCCATTGCGTCTAGCAGCTAATACATCTTTTATAGGGCAAGAAGGATCCTGATTTTCAGCGTTGCCTGCAACTGTAGATAGAACAGTTGGTGTCGATGTTGTCGTACTCGACAAGGCTGCCTGTTGCTGAATCAATGTAAGTTTGACGCGCAAAACTTTATCTTCGAATGAGCCGCGCAACTCGGATGCTGCTACCGCAATTCTTTCGAACCTGCTGTTTAGGTGGCGAAAGAAAATATTCCAGCCGATTAGCGTGATAGCGACTGCTTGGAGACCTCCCATGAATTGGATCGGAATGTTATTAGGTAAGTTCGTAAATGCAAATGGAATGTAGAGCGAGTCCACAAAAGCTGCCGACCATGGCCAAGAGATTCCTTGCACTTTTGCCATACCGGCGTAAACACATGAGAAGAGAAAGCTGATATAGCAATAAAAGGCCACCGAAGTGAAGCCTGCGAGAATTGTGGTGGCTCTTGCCAAGAACTTTTTGTTGTCTGCGATAAACGTGAAGATGGCCTCGAGCATTTTTAGTGCGTTGGCAGCCTTAGTGATTTCTTCTAAATCTGAAACTTCCTCCCACGCTCTCACTCGTCCGACGTTCGTGGCGATTTGACGGGCGAAGTCACCCTTAAGTTTTTCAATCCAAGATGAGGCATCAGCCATTAAGTCCCACAGTCGGTATATGGCGATCGTGGCTCCCAAAAGTGTGATAGCGGTCGAGATGACTATCAGAACTCTGTTATTAGTAGCAAGAATTACCATGGCCCATAGAAGGATGAACTGAGAGAAAGGCCTAATGCTCCGCGATATAAAAGTTGGTTTTGGAGGCTCAGGTTTTGGCTCGTTCTTTGGTGATTCGATTACCGGTTGTTGCGGTAGTCGCCGCGTTATCAGGTCTGGCGACGTGACGACTACGCGGGCACGTACGAACTTATATCCATATTTTACGATCTGCCACGTTCTCTTAGCCAAGAATATGCAAGGCCAGAAGTAGATATAGAGGATGTCGGATAAAACGGAATACCAGCCATTTTCGCCAAAGAATGAGTAGTAGCAAATTAAAATGATGAGGAGAGGAGCTACAAGATGATGGGATATTGAGGGTCTTAGATGAGCTGGAAACGTAATAAGGTGTGTTGCATAGACGGCATGTATCCAGAAGCCGACCGCCATGATCTCGCGGACAGTTTTTCTAACAGCATTCGTTTTGCGAAGTGACATATACGTTGTCTTCTTATTGCAAAAGACCCCGCTGGATGGCGGGGTCCTTGCCGATTTGTATTGCGGTATTACCTTTAAACTCTTTGTGGCTTAGCTGCAGCCGCTTGTGCTTCCGCAGGACATGCAGCGGTAGCAGGAGCCTGAGCGGGTCATGATGGCTCCGCAGGTGGCGCAGCTGGGGGAGTCGCCCATGTCGTACATGCCCTTCATGGCGTCGGCGGGGTGGTAGAGGCCTCTGTCTTCGACCGAGGAGTTGTAGGTTGCCGGTTGCCGGTTGCCAGTTGAAAGGCCGTTGCTGGCGGCGATGTCGGGGGCTATGCCGTGCTGGGGTGGGGTGCGGTCTTCGTTGGGGTGGTTGCGGGCGTTGTTGAAGATGTTCTCGTCGGAGAGGGCGTGGTGGAGACGGGCTTCGCGCTCCTCGCGCTGGAGGATGGCCTGGGGGCTGGCGTCGGAGGCGGCGCTGAAGGAGGCTAGCGCAGCGTTGACGGCGTTTTGAGGGCGGGGGACTTGCGTGTCCGAAAGGTTCTCAGCGGATGGGCCGGGGCGATGAGCTTCGGGGTTCTTCGACTCCGTGCTGCGCACTTCGCTCAGAATGACGGAATCTGAGGTGGGGATGACGGGTTCTGAGGTGGCGTTGAGCGAGGGGACGATGGTGTTGCCGGGCGAGGTGACGGCTCCTTCGACCGGGATGCTGGGGGCGTGGCTTAGGCCGGCGAAGAGGTCGAGCTGGGTGCCGGAGAGGAAGCGGAGCTGGATCCAGCGGAAGAGGTAATCCATGATGGATTTTGCGTAGCCGATCTCGGGGTTGCCGGTCCAGCCGGAGGGCTCGAAGCGGGTGTGGGCGAACTTCTCGCAGAGGACGCGGAGGGGGACGCCGTGCTGGAGCGAGATGGAGATCGCCGTGGCGAAGGAGTCCATCAGGCCGGAGACGGTGGAGCCTTCCTTGGCCATGCGGATGAAGATCTCGCCGGGGGCTCCGTTGGGGTAGAGGCCGACGGTCATGTAGCCTTCGTGGCCGGCGAGGGCGAACTTGTGGGTGACCGAGGCGCGCTCGGCAGGGAGGCGGTGGCGGACGGCGCGGGGCGGGGCTTGCGCGTCGATGGAGTCGGAGTTCTGCTGGCTGGAGGCGAGGAGTTGCGAGAGCTCGCGGGTGAGCGCGGCGTTGGATGCTTCCAGCGCGGCGACCTTCTGCTCGGCGGAGGCGAGATGCATCGCGGCTTCGAGGGAGAAGCTGGCGAGCGGAGTGCCGCTGGCGGCGGGAGTCGCTTCCGCGGCGGCTTCGTTGATGGTGGTGGCGGCGGAGACGGCGACGGCGCGGGTACCCTTTTTGTCGTCCGCGGTTTGGGCGGTGACGTTGAGGGGCTGGGTGCCCTTGGAGTTGTCGCGGTAGATGGCGACGGCCTTGATGCCCTGGCGCCATGCTTCCATGTAGGCTTCGGCGACGTCTTCGACGGTGCAGTCCTGCGGGAGGTTTACGGTTTTGGAGATTGCGCCGGAGAGGAAGGGCTGGGTGGCGGCCATCATCTTGATGTGGCCCATGTAGTGGATGGAGCGCGTGCCCTTGGCAGGCTTGAAGGAGCAGTCGAAGACGGCGAGGTGTTCGGGCTTGATGCCGGGCGCGCCTTCGATGGTGCCGGTGGCGTCGATGTAGCTGACGATGGCGTTCATCTCGGCGTCGGAGTAGCCGAGCTTGATGAGGGCGGAGGGGACGGTGGAGTTGACGATCTTGATCATGCCGCCGCCGACGAGCTTCTTGTACTTGACGAGGGCGAGGTCGGGTTCGACGCCGGTAGTGTCGCAGTCCATCATGAAGCCAATGGTGCCGGTGGGGGCGAGGACGGTGACCTGGGAGTTGCGGTAGCCGTGCTTTTCGCCGTGGACGAGTGCGCCATCCCATGCATGGCGGCTGGCGGCGATGAGGGTGTCGAGCTGCGGAACGGTGAAGGGCTCCTGCGTGGTGCGGGGGCTGGTGATGGTGGGCTTGCCGATGTTGTTGACCTCGGCGCGGTGCATGCGGATGACGTCGAGGAAGGGCTCGCGGTTGACGTAGAAGCCGGGGCACGCGCCGCCGGGGACGCCGGTCTGCTGGGTGAGCGGCGTGGCTGCGCCGAGCGGGGCGCAGGTCTCGGCGATGCGGGCGGACTGCCAATACGCATCCCCACAAAGGATCGAGGTGAGGGTGGCGGCGAAGTCGCGGCCGGCGTCGGAGTCGTAGGGCAGGCCGAAGGCCATGAGGAGCGCGCCGAGGTTTGCGTAGCCGAGGCCGAGGGGGCGATAGTCGTGCGAGTTTTTGGCGATCATCTCGGTGGGGTAGCCGGCCGAGTCGACGATGATCTCCATCGCGGTAGTGACGGTGGCGATGGCGTGGCGGTAGGCGGGGATATCGAACTGGCCGCCGGGGGTGAGGAACTTCAGCAGGTTGAAGCTGGCAAGGTTGCAGGCGGAATCGTCGAGGAACATGTACTCGCTGCAGGGGTTGGAGGCGTTGATGCGGGCGGTGTTCTTGCTGGTGTGCCACTTGTTGATGGTGGTGTCGTACTGCATTCCGGGATCGCCGCACTGCCAGGTAGCTTCGGCGAGTTTGTGCATCAGTTCGCGGGCGTTGTACTCCTTGACCGGGTGATGGCCCTTGACGGTGCGGGTGCTGAAGGCGCCGTCGGAATCTACGGCGTGCATGAACTCGTCGGTGACGCGGACGGAGTTGTTGGCGTTCTGGAAGAAGATGGAGCTGTAGGCTTCGGAGTCGGGGCCGGAGCCGTCATAGCCTGCCTGGATGAGGTGCCAGGCCTTCTGCTCCTCCTTCACCTTGCACTCGATGAAGTCTTCGATGTCGGGGTGGTCGATGTTGAGGACGACCATCTTGGCGGCCCTGCGGGTCTTGCCGCCTGACTTGATGACGCCGGCGAAGGCGTCGAATCCGCGCATGAAGGAGAGCGGGCCGGAGGCAGTGCCGCCGCCGCTCAGGGTCTCCATGCTTCCGCGGATGCTGGAGAGGTTGGAGCCTGCGCCGGAGCCCCACTTGAAGAGCATGCCCTCGGTCTTGGCGAGGGTGAGGATGGAGTCGAGCGAATCGTTGACGGAGTTGATGAAGCAGGCGGAGCACTGCGGCTTGGAGTAGCCGGTGACGGAGTATTCGATCTGGCTGGTGGTGGCGTTCCAGTGCCAGTTCTGGGCGTCGGAGTTGGGCTCGAGGCGATCGCAGCCGACGTTGAACCAGACGGGCGAGTTGAAGGCGACCTTCTGGTTGAGGAGGAGGTGGCAGAGCTCGGCGTAGAAGGTGGCGGCGTCGGCAGGGGTGGCGAAGTAGCCGTCGCGGATGCCCCAGTCGCGGATGGACTCGGCTACGCGGGTGATGAGGGCGCGGACGCCGGACTCGCGCTCAGGGGTGCCGATCTGGCCGTGGAGGTATTTGGAGGCGACGATATTGGTCGCGGTCATGGACCAGTCGGCGGGGACTTCGACGTTTCTTTGTTCGAAGATGGTGCGGCCCTTGTAGTCCTGGATGATGGCGTCGCGGAACTCCCAGGTGATCTCCTCGAAGGGGGAGATGCCGGGGCGGGTGAAGTGGCGCGAGAAGGAGAGGCCCTGGGCGCGGATGGGGCGGGCGGTGGCCTGGATTTCAGCGAGGTGGGCGGCGGAGGTCTCGGTGGGGTTCATGCGGTGGTTCTCCTTCGAATCTGGTGGGTCGTTCCGGTTCAAGTCTTGCAGTGGAGCCTTATTAACTGGTGCCGAATCCGACGACGTTTTGCTGCCGGTTGCACTGCCTTCGCCTTACCGATTTGATTCACGCGGGGCGGATCTTGTGCCGCCGGGGCGTGAGGGGCCTGCGAATGCCTGGGGAGCGTTCGGGGAGCGGTTGGCTCGGCCGGAGGTGCTGTGAGGCGGTTGCGGACCTGACTTGCCGATACTTCAATTCAACGGCCTGTAATGTTGCAGTCGTGAAAGTACCGCCCTCAGTGGGGTGTGTCAAGTATAAAGCACAAGATGTTGTGTTGCTTTTGCGAATACTCCTATTTTGGATGGTTTGGGGCAGGGGCCGGGGGAAAACTCTGGGAAATCGCTGTGGAAGTCTGCGAAACGGCGCGATAGGAGCGGTTTTCTTTGAACTGGGGCTGCACTGCTTTTTGGGCGCTTGCTGAGGCTGAGTGCGTTGGACCGATCTGGAACCGGATCTGGAATGAGGGGCAAGGTCGAGACACTCTTTCGAAGGTAGGCCCGGTGGGGGGTGTGGGGCAAGGTGCAGGGATGGTGCAGGGATTGTGGAGGAGGGTGGGAAAGTGGAAATCAGAGCAGGAGCATGCAGTCGCCGTAGGAGTAGAAGCGGTAGCGTTCGCGGATGGCGTGGGCGTAGGCGGCGAGGATGGTCTGGCGGCCTTGTTCGGGGGCCTCGGGGGACTGGGCTCCGGCGAAGGCGGCGGCGAGCATGAGGAGGGTGGATTCGGGGAGGTGGAAGTTGGTGAGGAGGCCGGAGACGATGCGGAAGCGGTGGCCGGGGGAGAGAAAGATGCTGGTCTGGCCGGAGTGGGGGTGGAGAGTTGCGGGTTGCAGGTTGCCGGTTGCAGGTTGAGAGGCTATGTGGGCCTGCGCGATATGGGCTTGCGCGATGTGTTCGAGGGTGCGGGTGGTGGTGGTGCCTACGGCGATGATGCGGCGGGGCGGGCCGCCGGTGGGGGCGAGGGCGCGGTTGAGGGCTTCGGCGGTGGAGGCGGGGAGCGTGTAGCGTTCGGCGTGGAGGCGGATCTCGGCGAGGGTGGAGACGCGGACAGGTTGGAAGGTGCCGAGACCAACGTGGAGAGTGAGGTATCGGATCTCGACGCCGCGGGCTTCGAGGGCGGTGAGGATCTCGGGGGTGAAGTGGAGGCCGGCGGTGGGGGCGGCGGCGGAGCCTGGGGTTTGGTTATAGATGGTCTGGTAGCGGGTGGTGTCTTCGGGGGTGTCGGGGGTGGAGGACTGGTTGCGGTGGATGTAGGGGGGCAGGGGCATGTGGCCGATGCGGGTCAGGGTGGCGTAGAAGTCTGGCTGGCCTTCAGGGATAGGGGCGAAGCGGAGGGTGCGCTCGCCGAATTCGCCGGCGGTGAGGACTTCGGCGGTGAGGGCGGGTTGCTCAGGAGTTGCGGTTGAAAAGGTCCCGGCGGATGAGGCAGGGTCGAGTTCCGGCAGGTCCCCTCGGCAAGCTCGGGGCAGGTTCTTCGACTTCGGCGCTGAAGCGCCTTCGCTCAGGATGACGGACTCTTTTCGTTCGTGGAAGTGGAGGGTCTCGCCGGGCTGGACTTTGCGGGCGGGTTTGAGGAGGGCTCGCCAGATGTTTTCGCCGGAGGGGGATTCGACCTGCTCGGTGAGGAGGACTTCGATGCGGCCCGAGGGGCGGGGGGAGTTGTGCTGCGTGGCGAGGCCGGCTCGGGTGGCGAAGAGGCGCGCGGGGAGGACGCGGGTGTCGTTGAGGATGAGAAGGTCGCCGGGGCGGAGGTGGTTGGGGAGGCTGGCGAATTGGTCGTCGGTGAGCGCGCCGGTGGTGCGGTCGAGGACGAGCATGCGGCTGGAGCCGCGCACCGCGGGTGGGTGTTGGGCGATGAGGTCGTCGGGGAGGTCGAAGTGGAAGTCGGAGACGAGCATGCGAAGTTAAGTTTAGCTGGGCGGCTCGGAGGGGTGGATTGGGTGAAGAGTTGGTGACAATTCGCGCGGGGTGCCTGCGGTGTCGAAGTTCTTGAGCGGCGTGAAGGGAACGTGTCGCCGAACAATATCATGTCGTCTACGAGCTGGACGTTGCCGGCTTATGGGCAGGTTGCGGCGTTTTAGTGCGGAGTTTGTGCGGGTGAGTTGGCGGCCATGGCTACGGCGCGGTCGAGCGTGGCTTGCACGGCGGCTGGGGTGACCTCGGCGGCGGGGATGTGCGCGGGCCAGGTGAGGACGACGCGGGAGAAGGGCTTGGGGATGAGGAAGCGGTCCCAGGAGCGAAGCTGCCAGGCGCGGTTGGGGAGCGCGTAGAAGCAGCCGAGCCACGTTCCTCCAGATTGGGCGCCGACGCTTTGCGCGAGCTGGGCGGCTCCGGGTTTGGCGACGAAGACGGGGCCGCGCGGGCCGTCGGCGGTGAAAGCGCAGCGGTGGCCGGCGGTGTAGGCGGCCTGCATGGCGCGGAGGCCGGCGGCTCCGCCGCGGGAGCTGGAGCCGCGGATGGCGCGGAAGCCGAGGAGCTCGACGGTGCGGGCGATGAGCTCGCCGTCGAAGCTGGGGGAGATGAGGATCGCGATGTCGAGGTTTTTGAAGCGGTGCGCGCAGGCGAGGAGCGAACGGTGCCAGAAGGCGAAGACGGTGGGGCCGGGGATGGCGTAGCCGGGGGTGACGCCGGGGTCGGCGCGGTCTTCGTAGCGGAGGGTGAGGCCGAGGAGGCGGATGATGAGCGCAGCGAGGGGTGGGACGATGGCCAGGGTTAGGCGCTGCTTCGTTGTGTAGGGGGATGCCACGGGATTAGTTTAGCTGGCGACGAGGCGATCGCTCCCCGCACACGCGAGAAGCAGGTCCTTACAGGATGACAAGCAAAAGAACGGACAACTGCAACGGCAGCGAGGGTTGCAACGCTGAAGCGGCAGGTTGCGAGTTAGTATGAGGGCGTGCAGCTTCCTGTGATGCCTCCGATTCCGCCGATGCTGGCGAAGCGCGTCGATGCGATTCCGGTTGAGGGTGACTGGATCTTCGAGCCGAAGTGGGATGGGTTTCGGGCGCTGGTGTTTCGCGACGGCGACGCGATCGAGATTCAGAGCCGGGATATGAAGTCGCTGAACCGCTATTTTCCTGAGCTGGTGGAGGTGCTGAAGGTGCAGCTTCCGGCGAAGTGCGTGCTGGATGGCGAGATTGTGATTGCGGGGCCGGGTGGGTTGGATTTTGAGGCCTTGCAGCTGCGGGTGCATCCGGCGGCTTCGCGGGTGAAGATGCTGGCGGAGACGACGCCGGCTTCGGTGGTGTTCTTCGACTTGCTGTGCGTGGGCGAGCGCGATCTGCGCGGCGAGGCGTTCGCGGTGCGGCGGGCGGAGTTGGAGAAGGTGCTCGCGGGTGCGGTTGCGCCGGTACACATTACGCCGGCGACGCGCGAGACGGCCGTGGCGGAGGACTGGTTCCATCGCTTCGAGGGCGCGGGGCTGGATGGTGTGATGGCGAAGGCTGCTTCCGGTACATATGAGGCAGATAAACGCTCGATGCTGAAGGTGAAGCACGAGCGCGACTGCGACTGCGTGGTGGCTGGGTTTCGGTGGCACAAGAATGGCGAGGGGACGGCTGTGGGGTCGCTGCTGCTGGGGCTTTATGACGATGCGGGCGCATTGCAGCATGTGGGCGTGTGTGCGAGCTTCACGATGGCGAAGCGGCAGGAGCTGGTTTCGTTTTTAGAGCCGTATCGGAGGGATGCGCTGGTGGAGCATCCGTGGGGTGGGTGGGCCGAGGCGATGCGGGAAGGGCGGATGCCGGGTGGGCAGAGCCGCTGGTCGGCGGGGAAGGATTTATCGTGGGAGCCGCTGCGCGCGGAGCTGGTGGTGGAGGTGGCGTATGAGCATATGCAGGGGACGCGGTTTCGACATATGGCGCAGTTTCGGCGGTGGCGGGTTGATAAGCCGGTGAAGGAGTGTACTTATGCGCAGTTGGAGGTGGTGGCTCCGCTGGAGTTAGGGGAGATCTTTGCGGGTGGGCGGTGAGGGCGGTCTGGCAGAATAGCTCATGCGAATTGGAAAGATTCTGTCAGTCGTAGTTGTCGCCGTCGCCAGCGTCATCGTTTTGGCTGCAATTGTGATCGGGGTTCGTATCTTTTCCCCATCGCGGAACTCGGACCAGCAGAACTTCCCACCCGCAGAGGGCCAGAAAGCTATTTCGCCGGTAGGAGAGTCGTCTGTCGTTTCGCGGTCAAGCGGAAGTTCGTCATTTCTGTACCGGAAGGATCCGTCCAACGGGAAGGAAGTGCGTCTTACTTCAGCGGCGGAAGGGATTGAGTCTGAAGCGAGCTTCTCGCACGACGGCAAGTTCGTAGTTTATTCGTTTGCACCATCGGCGGACTCGAAATCAGGTGTATGGGTAGTGGGTGTGGATGGAAAAAATCCTCACGCTGTGACGGGTAAAGACGAAGATGCCCTCTATCCGGTCTTTTCGCCAGACGATTCGCGAGTGTTCTATGCGGCATCCAGATTTACAGGCAATCACTCGCCGATTGTGCGTCCGGCGCGTCATGAGTGGGATGTATTTTCGATTCCGTCTCAACTGAAGGGCCTCATTGCAGGCGTTTCAGAGACACAGGTTACACATGCATCGTTTTATGATTTGCAGTCACTTGATGTCGCTGACGATGGAGTCGATTCCGGCGGGACGAAGCTCTTGATTAGTACGAGCGGCTACCCAATTGGAGCACTTCTTGAAGAGTTCATTGTGGGGGCCAAGGGCAGGGACAAAATATTTCAACCTCATGTCCCAGGCGAATCAACGCCCGGGCCTGCGTATGGTGATGCGCGCTTCTTCCATGGCGGCATGGACGTGCTATTCCTCGCCGCTACCGATACTAAGGGTGGAAACTACGATTACAACGTCTATTCGATGGATGACACAACCGGAGGCGAGATCAAACAACTCACACATTTCAAGGGAATGACTACGGACCTGAGAATCAGGCCAGGTGAAAGAGCCACTGTTGTAAATGGTGGAACGGTCTATGTTCTTGATCTCGATGCGCAGACTGTGAAACCGCTTTAGGTAAGCTATGACCCACTCGTGCGATGAGGCCGCACGGATGGGGGACCTGACTTAGTCGATGTCCAGCGGGATTTGCGGCTGGTTGGAAGGAAGACATCTTGGTCGTTCCGCCTACGGCTTCACTCCTGCCTTCGGCAGAGTGGTTTGGGTCTTCGACCCGGGTTTTATAGCCCGGCTGAAGTCTCGCTCTTCAGCATGGCATTTTTCGAAGGCGGTCGTTTGCTTCCGCAAACGATAACCCACCCACGCGATGAGACCGCATGGATGGGGCACCCGGTGCAGAGGCTAGTCGATTTTTACGGCTGGATAGGCTTCGATGTACTCCTCGCCATTGCAGCCCTGGTAGGCGACGGTGCGGGCGGCGAAGTCGACCTCGTAGCGGATGACTCCGGCGCGCCATGAGGCCTGGAGAAATTCGGGGAAGGTGCTGTTTCCGGCCTGGTCGGTACGGATGGCTTCGATGAGAGCTTTCTCGTTGAAGGGTGGCACATCGGCGGCGCCGGTGATGAGAGGTGTTCCCTGCATGGCGACCGGGCCATCGTGCGTGAGGAACAGGCATTGGCAGGAGGGGAGTGCCCAGATGTTGCGGGTGACTCCGCTTTGCCGGAGGGCTTCGGCGAGATAGGGAAAGCCGCCGACTTTTGGGCGGATTGCTTCGCCGTGCTTCATGGCCTGCATCAGGTTGTCGATTGCTTTGCTCATAAGCAGGATCTTTCTATTGTTGGGATTCGCGCCAGGCGCGGGTGGGATCTTCGTCGGGGTCGGGGGTCGTTTGCGCGGGGCGGTCGGCTTCGGGGACGTGGCGGAGGTTGAGGCGGATGCGGTACCAGATGGTGGAGTTGCCGCGCATGCGGTCGATGAGGATGTCGTCTTCGGCGAGGTGGGCGGCGGCTTCGGGGTGTTTTTCTTTCCACCGGGCTAATCCCTGAAGGGCAAGTTCTTTGTCGGGGGATTGCGCGATGGTGACGAGGGGGTGTTTGGGGGTGCGTTTGGTGGGGGCGCGTTTGGTGCCGGGGGATTTTTTGGAGGCAGGATGTGTCGGGCTTTCAGCCCTCTTCTGTCCATCGAGGTCCTGACCTGGGCCTTCGGCCCAGGCTGGTATGTGACGCGCCGTTGGCGCTGGTTCTGTGGCGGGTGCGGAGTTTGCGGCGGCCTGGATTTCTGTCGATGCGGCGGCCTGGATCGCTGCCGATCCGGTGGGCGGGATTTCCGATGACGGGCCCGCTGTTTGCGCGGGATTTGCGACGGTGGCGCGTTTGCGGAAGCGTTTTGCGCCGAAGCCTTCGCCTAGCTGGTCTTCGAAGGACTTTGCCGGAGCTTTTGCTTTGGAGGGTTGGACGCGCTTGCCTTCGCCGGTCTGCTTGGCGAAGTGCGGAGGCCAGGGGGCGTCGCCGAGGCCTTCGGACTCATCGCGGGCGGCCAGGTCGAGGAGGGGTTCGAGTCCACAGGGGTCTGCGTCCATCGTCGCGTGCGGGTCGCCTATCGCAGCGAAGCGCGCGGGCATGGTGAGGACGGTGAAGTCGGCGGGGTTCGCGGTGGGAACTTCGTCCCAGGCGAGCGGCGCGGAGACGCGGGCGTCGGGGAGCGGGCGGACGGAGTAGGCGGAGGCGGTGGTGCGGTCCTTGGCGTTCTGGTTGTAGTCGAGGAAGACGCCGTGGCGTTCTTCTTTCCACCACTTTGATGTGGCGAGCGTGGGGGCGCGGCGTTCGACTGCCCGGGCCAAGGCGAGGGCGGCGCGGCGGACTTCGGTGAAGGTCCAACGGGGATGGATGCGGACGTTGATGTGGATGCCGCGGGAGCCGGAGGTCTTGGGGAAGGCGCGGAGGTTGAGTTCGGTGAGGACGGCGTTGACTTCGAGGGCTACGCGACGGACGTCTTCCCAGGGCACGCCGGGCTGGGGGTCGAGGTCGATGCGGAGTTCGTCGGGGTGGTCGAGATCGGCGGAGCGGACGGGGTGGGGGTGGAGCTCGATGCAGCCGAGGTTGACGATCCAGGCGAGGCCGGCGGCGTTGTCGACGACCAGCTCTTCGGCGGTGCGGCCGGAGGGGAAGGAGAGCGTGACGGTGCGGAGGAACGATGGGAGAGTTTTGGGGTCGGGGGCGCGCTTCTGGTAGAACGGCTCGGGCTGGGTGCCGTCGGCGAGGCAGGCTCCGTTGACGAAGCGCTTGAGGACGATGGGGCGGTCTGAAATTCCCTGAAGCGCTCCCGGCGCCACCGACAGGTAGTAGCGGACGAGGTCTAGCTTGGTGAGCTGGGTTTCACGGGAGAAGTACAGCTTGGCAGGATGCGAGACGCGGACTTCGTGTCCGTCGATGGTGAGGAGCTCGGCGTCGTCGGCAGCTTTGGCTTTGGTGGCCACGAGGACAGGGTAAATGGGCGGCGAATTTTGGGCTAGCTGGGTGTGCGGTGCAGGATTTAACGGCGCTTAGGCTTGTCGTCGTCCGCCGGTGCATCCGCGGTGAAGTTCACGGTGATTGTAGAGGCTACGCTGACGGGCTGGCCGTTGATTGAAAAGGGCTTGTATTTCCACAGCTGCACCGCCTCCACTGCGCCGGTCTGGAGCAACATCGGGCCGCTGACGATCTTCAGGTTTCCGACGTCTCCTGTCTTTGAGATGACGGCGTGCAGGATTACGGATCCCTGCGTGTTCGATGCTTTGGCGATGACGGGATAGAGGGGTTCCACTTGCTTGATGAGGTGGCGGGCTAACATGGTCTGGGAGATCTCGTAGGATCCGTCGGGGTTTTGCGTGGCCGCTGCGTCGGCGATGGCAGGAGCGGATGGAGCCTCTGCTGTAGCGGATAGATCGGTAATGCGGCGGGAGACGGCGTCGAAGTTGGTGAAGGCCTGGCCGAGCAGATCGAACTCCGAGTCCTGCGTTGGGGCGGCGGGTGCGGCGTTCTTCGCGCAGGCCATGCAGATTTCGGTGAAGACGAACTGATAGGCGGTGTCTTCGCCGGCGAAGATGGCAAAGGGCTTTCCGGGGGTGTGGTGGAAGGTTACCTTGGAGAGGGGCGCGTGGAAGGCTACGTCCTGCTCGCCTGCGGCGGAAGGAAGGAACCGGAGCTCTTCCGGGGAGAGGGAGAGCTTCCCGCTGGCCGCGGGAGAGGTTTCCATCTTTCCGTTTACCTTTCTGATGCGAATGGCATTGACGTACCAGCAGATTGCCGGGGTGCTTGCCGCCGCACTGAGATTGGCCTGGGGGGCAGCTGCAGGAGCCCCGCAGGGCCCGAGGTAGTGAAAGATATCGTTGCCTTGGGGGAAGCGGACCATTTTGCTTCCGCTGTAGAACGCAGGTTCCTGAGCGGCGGCGGTTGCGGCGGCGGTGACGAGCGGGAGGCAGAGCAGAAGAGTCGCGCGAAGTTGGGAGTAGTTGCGAAAGGCCCTGAACATGATTTCGGAATTGTATTCCAAGAGGCTGAATCGCGCAGGAGGACTAGCTGTACTTCAGCCAGCGCAGCAGCTCTGAGAGGCTGGGGCGTTTGCCGTACATCAGGACGCCGACGCGGTAGATGCGGCTAGTGATCCAGATGATGACCCAGATGGAGGCGGAGGTGAGCCCGATAGAGAGTGCGACCTCCCACGGGTGCGGATGGCCGAGCGAGACGCGGAGGTACATCAGCAGAGGTGTGAAGGGCGGGATCAGCGCGAGGATGCGGGTGAGGTTGCCATCCGGGCTGACGAGCACGCGATGCAAAACGACGAAGCAGAAGGCGAGTGGCAGGACGAGGAACATGTTGAGCTGCTGCAGCTCCTGCTCGGAGTTGGTCATGGCGCCGAGCGCGGCGGCGATCGAGGAGTAGAAGGTATAGCCGAGCAGGAAGTAGACGAAGAAGTAGACGAGCTGCGGCGTGGTGAGGCCGATGTGGATGGAGCCTGCGCCCAGCTTTGCGGCGAAGGCATTGCCGAAGACGAGGACCGCGGCAAGCCAGATGCCGACCTGGGTGATGCCGACCGAGCCGACGCCGATGATCTTGCCGGCCATCATGGCTTCGGGGCGAATGGTGGCGAGCAGGACCTCGAAGATGCGTGAGGTTTTTTCTTCAATGATGGAGCGCGCTACGTTCATGCCGTAGAGCATGATGACCATGTACATCAGGAAGAACAGCACGGTGATGCTGATGCCGGCGGAGTCGGGGTCCGCGTGCGGGGGCCGGCGCAGGATCTGAACCGTTACGGGCTGCTTCACGACGGTGGTAAGCGCGGTCGCGACGATGTTGCCGAGGTAGTCCTGTTTGGGAGAGCGCGGGGTGAATGTGTAGGAGGTGGGTGTGTGGGAGTTGAGGTCGCCGGTGATCCAGAGATAGCCGTCGAGGTCGCCGCCATCGAGGCGGTTGTCGAGAATGGCGCGGGTGGCGCGCTCGTCGGAGGGGTTGAGGCTCATCGCGTCGGCGGCGAGGTGCAGCGGCTTCCCTGAGGCATCGTGCGCGGGTTGCTGCTCGAGCTTGTCCTGGAGGTCAAGCGAGAGTTGCGGGTCGAACGAGACGATCGAGACGCGGGCCTGGGCGGCGGACTTCGAGCCGGTGAAGGTGCTGCCGTAGATAAAGCCAGCCATGATGAGCGGGATCATGATGGTGGTGACGATGAAGCCGCGTGTGCGGACGCGCTCGAGGTACTCGCGGCGCGCGATGAGCAGGACGTTATGCATCTGCATCGACGAGGACTCCGGCCGGGGTTGCCGGGGATGCTTCATGGTTGAGGGTTATCGGCGCGGCTTCTCCGACCTTCTCGATGAAGATGTCTTCGAGCGTGGGTTCCATGACTTCGAAGCGGGTGACGCGGGCGCGGGTGATGGCTTGCGCGAGGAGGGACTGCGCGTCATCGGCGAGCGTGGCGGAGGGGCGGAGCTTGATCTCGACGTGGCCGTTGTAGCGTTTGAGGGAATCGATGGCGGGATGTTGGAGGAAGGCGTCGTCTCCTTCGAATTGGATGAGGACGCGGTTGCGCGGGTAGCTGGACTTGATCTCGCGCATGGAGCCGGAGAGGACGAGGTCGCCGCGGTTGAGGAGGGCGATGTGGTCGCAGAGCTTTTCGACCTGGTCCATGCGGTGGGTGGAAAAGAGGATGGCGCGGCCTTCGCGGCGGAGGTCGACGAGCGTGTCCATCAGCAGGGTTGCGTTGACGGGATCGAGGCCGCTGAAGGGCTCGTCCATGATGATGAGGTCGGGCTCGTGGAGCAGGGTGGAGATGAACTGTATCTTCTGCTGCATGCCCTTGGAGAGGTCTTCGGTCTTCTTGGGGATGGCCTCAGTGATGTTGAGCTTTTCGCACCAGAGGTGAGCGCGTTTGGAGGCGGTGTTTGGACCGAGGCCGTGGAGCCGGCCGAGGAAGATGAGTTGCTCCATGACCTTCATCTTTTTGTAGAGCCCGCGCTCTTCGGGCAGGTAGCCGACGCGGGCAAGGAGAGGGCGGCGAAAGGGCTCGCCGAAGAGCGAGACGGAGCCGGAGTCGGGCACGGTGATGCCGATCATCATGCGGATGGAGCTGGTCTTGCCGGAGCCGTTGGGGCCGAGGAGGCCGAACATCGTGCCGGGCTCGATGGTGAAGGAGAGATCGGCGACGGCGACCTTGGTGTCGTAGACTTTGCGGACGTGCTGGAGCTGGACGATGGGCATGAAGACTGCGAGTAGTCTACAGCGCTCTCGACGGCTTGGTAGCATCGGGATGTGCTGGAACTGTCGACGCCGGTGAAGTTTGTGAAGCGGGTTGGGGAGCGCGTTGCCGCGGGGCTCGCCGAGCGCGGGGTGGAGACCGTCGAGGACCTGCTGTATCACCTGCCGTTTCGGTATGAGGACAGGCTGAATCCGCGGCCGATGAGTGAGCTGGTGGCGGGCACGATGGCGTCCGTGATCGGCGAGGTGCGGGGGACGGTGTTGCTTCGCACGCGCTCGGGGCCGATCTTCGAGATGACGTTAGGGCAGGGGCTGGGGACGGTGAAGTGCATGTGGTTTCACGGGACATATCTGAAGGACAAGTTCAGGGTGGGGCAGATGGTGGCGGTGTATGGGAAGCTGGAGCCGTCGCGGTCGGCGATGCTGTCGATTGCGAAGGGAGGGCCGGGCGCGGTGGGGGCGAGCGCCGGCCGGTTCAAGATGATTCAGCCGCAGTTTGAGGTTCTGCCGGAGCCGGGCGCGACGGGGTCGGATGCGGAGTTCGCGATGCTCGAGATGGGACGGATTGTTCCGGTGTACGAGAGCCTTGGGGGGAAGACGCCGTGGGGGGCGAAGCTGACTTCGAAGTGGATGCGGCGGGTGGTTTGGAGTGTATTTGAGGAATTAGTGGAAGGGCAGGAGCGATCTGCGAACCAAAGGCAACCCACCCTTTCGGATAAAGTCCGAAAGGATGGGCCATCCGATGCCGTGGCCGAGACGTTGCCAAAGGCCATCCTGGAGCGGCTGGGGATGCCATCGCGGATGGAGGCTCTGAAGGCGATTCATTTTCCTGAGGCGGGGACGCCGATGATGGAGTTGATGAGCGCCACGACGCCGGCGCATCGGCGCTTAATTTTTGAGGAGCTGTTTTATCTCGAGTTGGGGCTGGAGCTGAAGCGCCGGCGCATGCGGGAGCGCGTGGGGACGGCGTTTACGACGGGACCGGAGGTGCGCGAGGCGATCAAGCGCGTGCTGCCGTTTCATCCCACGGCGGCGCAGAAGCGGGTGCTGGGGGAGATCGTCGGCGACATGCGCAAGGCGCAGCCAATGCGGCGATTGTTGCAGGGGGATGTGGGCAGCGGCAAGACGATTGTGGCGATGCAGGCTGCGCTGGTGGCGATTGAAAACGGCTACCAGGCCGCGCTGATGGCGCCGACGGAGATCCTGGCGACGCAGCATTATCTTTCTGCGAAGAAGCTGCTCGCGGATGCGGTGTCGCCGAGGACGGGGCGACCTTACAAGGTGGCGTTGCTGACTGGGTCGCTCGACCTGACGAAGAAGCGCGAGACGCAGGGACGCGTGATGCGTGGCGAAGCGCAGCTCGTGATCGGCACGCATGCGCTGCAGGAGGACAAGGCCGACTTCGCGAACCTGGGGCTGGTGATTGTGGATGAGCAGCATCGCTTTGGCGTGCAGCAGCGGTTCAAGCTGATGAAGAAGCCTGGGCCGGATGGCGTGGCGATGGAGCCTGACGTTCTGGCGATGACGGCGACGCCGATTCCGCGGACGCTGGCGCTTACCGTGTATGGAGATTTAGATGTGAGCGTGATCGATGAACTGCCGCCGGGAAGGACGCCGATTGTGACGCGGCGCACGACGGAAGAGCGGGCGGGTGAGGTGTGGGAATTTGTGCGCAAGCAGGTTACACAAGGGCGGCAGGCGTATCTGGTGTATCCAGTGATTGAAGGGGCGAAGGATGATCAGCCGGAGTTGGACTTTGCTCGGGACGCAGCGGAGGACAGCGAGGAACAGCTGAATACAGCGAAGGCCAGCAAAGGCAAGATCAAAGGCAACAGCAAAGGCAAGGGCGCGAAGCTGTTTGCGGAGAAGGTGAAGCTGCGGTCGGCGACGGAGATGTTTGAGGAGTTGCGGGCTGGGGCGTTGAAGGGGCTGCGGCTGGGGCTGCTGCATGGGCGGTTGAGTGCGGACGACAAGGAGGTGACGATGGCGCGGTTCAAGCGCGGGGAGATCGATGTGCTGATTGCAACCACGGTAATCGAAGTTGGAGTCGACGTGCCGAATGCCAGCGTGATGGTGATTGAGCATGCGGAGCGGTTTGGGCTGGCGCAGATGCATCAACTGCGCGGGCGCGTGGGGCGTGGCGCGGCGAAGAGTTTCTGCATATTGATGACGGGCGGCAAAGTGACCGAGCAGGCCGATGCTCGGCTGAATGCGATGGTGGCGACGCAAAATGGGTTCGAGCTTGCGGAGCTGGACCTGCAGCAGCGCGGGCCAGGCGAGTTCTTCGGGACGAAGCAGACGGGGCTGCCGGAGTTTCGCGTGGCGAACCTGCTGCGCGACCGCGCGGTGCTGGAACTGGCGAAGGTGGAGGCAGAGCGGTTCGCGGAGAAGCGCGACCCGGCGATGACGGCGGCGGAGGTTGAGGGTGTTTGGGCGCGGCTGAAGGTGCAGTGGCAGAGGCGGTATGGGTTGGTGGAGGCCTAAGGCGATACCGGACGAAGCCGCGTTGACGGTGTCGTAACTTTCGCGAGTAACGGAAGTGACTATAAAACACCATGAATATAGGGGGTCAGAATGGTATTCTTGACAGGTATTCGACGAATCTGTTAACCGGCGTTGTGAGGGATGTTCTGCCGGAATTTCTGTGAATTGGATGAGGTGTGTTAATGGCTACTGCAACTGTTGATCTTGGAAGTGTGGCGGCGGAGTATAAGGTCGCGGATATTGGGTTGGCGGAGTTTGGGCGCAAGGAGATTGACATCGCCGAGCAGGAGATGCCGGGGCTGATGTCGATCCGCAACAAGTATGCCGCGGGCAAGCCGCTGAAGGGTGTGCGCGTGACCGGGTCGCTGCACATGACGATCCAGACGGCCGTGCTGATCGAGACGATGGTGGCGCTGGGCGCGGACGTGCGCTGGGCGAGCTGCAACATCTTCTCGACGCAGGACCATGCGGCGGCGGCGATCGCCGCGGCGGGCGTGCCGGTGTTTGCGTGGAAGGGCGAGAGCCTCGAAGAGTTCTGGTGGTGTACGAACCAGTCGCTGAACTTCCCCGATGGGAAGGGTGGGCTGCTTGGGCCGCAGCTTGTGATCGACGATGGCGGCGATGTGACGCTGCTGATCCACAAGGGCGTGGAGATGGAGAAGGGCGATGGTTGGGTGAACTCGCCTTCCGGATCGACCGAAGAGGATGTGATCAAGGCGCTGCTGAAGAAGGTGCATGCGGAGTTTCCCACGCGTTGGCAGGATGTGGCGAAGCAGTGGCGCGGCGTCTCGGAAGAGACGACGACCGGCGTGCATCGGCTGTACAAGATGTTTGAGAAGGGCAAGCTGCTGGTCCCAGCGATCAACGTGAACGACTCGGTGACGAAGTCGAAGTTCGACAACCTGTATGGCTGCCGTGAGTCGCTGGTGGATGGCATCAAGCGCGGGACCGACGTGATGATCGCCGGCAAGGTTGCGGTGGTCTGCGGATACGGCGACGTAGGCAAGGGCTCGGCGGCATCGCTGCGCGGGCTTGGAGCGCGCGTGGTGGTGACGGAGATCGATCCGATCAACGCGCTGCAGGCGGCGATGGAAGGCTATGAGGTCACGACGCTTGAAGAGACGCTGGGCCGCGGCGATATCTACGTGACATGCACGGGCAACGTCGACATTATTACTGTCGAGCACATGAAGCTGATGAAGGACCAGGCGATTGTGTGCAACATCGGCCACTTCGACAATGAGATTCAGATGGAGCTGCTGAACGCCGAGAAGGGTGTGGCCAAGCTGAACATCAAACCGCAGGTGGACAAGTACACGTTCCCCAGCGGCAACAGCATCTTCGTGCTGGCGGAGGGGCGGCTGGTCAATCTCGGCTGCGCGACCGGGCATCCCAGCTTCGTGATGTCGAACAGCTTTGCCAATCAGACGCTGGCGCAGCTCGACCTCTGGAAGAACAAGGACACGTACAAGGTGGGGATCTATATTCTGCCGAAGAAGCTGGATGAGGAAGTCGCGCGGCTGCATCTCGAGAAGATTGGCGTGAAGCTCACGACGCTCTCGAAGAAGCAGGCGGATTACCTGAGCGTTGCGGTGGAAGGGCCTTACAAAGCGGAGCACTACAGATACTAGGGTTCAGGGCTTAGCTTTTCAGAAAGCAAGTACGGGGCCGCCTCGATGTTGAGGCGGCCTTACTTTGTGGACCGCCGTGGCAATGACCGACAGAACTGCCGCATTGGAGTATCTTTGGAGTCACGGGAAGAGAAGCTCGGGCGCAAGCCCCCGCTTCAGTAAGTCCGGTAGTTCAATCTTTGACCAAGAATTGGAGAACGCAATGAAGATATTTGCTTCGCTCCTCGCGTTCGGCCTGTTGGCTTCGCCCGCATTGGCCGCGACACAAACTTTCAAGAATGTTTCCGTGCTCGATGTATCGTGTTCGACGAAAGAAGCTGCGAATGCAGATGCGCATACGCGCGAGTGTGCGCTGACCTGCCAGAAGAGTGGGTTTGGAATTGTTACGTCGGACCAGAAGTTTCTGAAGTTCGATGCAACGGGCAATGCGAAGGTGCTCGAAGAACTGAAGTCATCCAGCAAGGCAGACCACTTGCGGGTCAATGTGACCGGCGACGTGGAGGGCGATACGCTGAAGGTCAAGTCCGTAAAGTTGATGTAGCTTTTGCATCGCGCGTGTGACGTGCGCGTTTCTCTCATTTTAAACAAGCCGCCTCGATGGTCGAGGCGGCCCTTGTTTTTTTCGGGAGCGTTTTACTTGACGACGCGAGTGTTGTGCTTGTCGCGATGGATGCGCCGGGATTCCTGATTCTGCTGGCGGGTGAGGGTCTTGCGGTCCTGCGCGGTGAGCTTGCCATTGTCCTCGGCGCGCATGCCGCTCTCTTCCTTGTTGATGCCGGCTTCCTGGTGCTCGATATGGGAGGTCTCGCCGGCGGTCAGCTCGCCGCTCTTGACGCCCTGGGCGATGCGGTCCTGCTGGTTTTCCTTGCGCTCGTTGATGTTGTGGGGCTTGCTGGGATCGGCGGTGGTGGTTGAGGTTGTGGGGGCGGGGGCCTGGGCGAAGATGCCTGCGGGAACAAGGGCAAGCGTGGCTGCGACAGCAAGGGTTGCAAGTTTCATGGCCGAACTCCTGTTAGTTTCCCGCGCAGGCTTCGATCGTGCTGCCAGCGCGTACGGTTGGAATAGACACAGGGGTTGGAGGAGTGTTGCGAATTTTGCGAGAAGTATATTTCTTCGCGAGAGCGCGACTTTGTGGCGTGGATGGGGTATTGCGCGGATGAAAATGCGAAGGGTTTCTAACTGGCGAGCGGCTAGCTGGTCGCGGCGGGCGAATCGTAGTCGTCGGTGCCGATGACCTGAAAGCCGCTGGTGGTAACGAGTGGCTGGTCGATGAGGATGACCGTGCGGGCAGCGCCGCTTGGGTATTCAATCTGCGTGCCGGTGTAGAGCGGCGACGTGGAACTGCTGGGGACAATGCCGGTGGGGACGGCCACGATGGAGTACGTGCCGCTGGCGGCGTGGAGATAGACCGGTGTGTTGCCGAAGGCGACGCCAATGGCGATGGGTGTCGCTCCAGTGAGCGTGCCGCCCGGAGGCAGGAGGTAGATATCGACTGGGCCGTTGCGCGTGGATTGGTGGAGAAAGCGCAGTGCGACCTGGCCCGCCGGCGCCGGAGTGGACTGGTCCTTGAGGACGGTCATCTGCATTCTTGCGGTGACGTTGCCGATGAGCACGGTGTACTGCGCGCCGAGAGCGAAGGCGCCGGCGACTTTGTCGAGCTGCTGTTTGGTGCCGGCGACGTCGACCGAGTAGGTATAGGTGGCGGACGAAACCGCGATGTAAGAGCTGGCGGTACCGAAGCCGATGCCGTAGAGGCCGGCGGTGGAGTCCTGGTAGACGTCGAGGTCGGGCGCATCGGGCGACGCGTCGATGATGCGGACCTGGGTGTAGAGCGGCGTGCCGTCGATAACCTGGCATCCGGTGAGCGAGACGGCCAACGCCGCGAGTGCGGCGAGCCCCGCGGTTCGCCGAGCGAGATGGAGGCGGCTGAGGCGCATAGTCCTTGCAGGTAACTCTAAACGATTTTAAGCACGATGTATCTGCCACATAAGTGGGTGATCGCGAAAGTTATCTTTGAGGATTTCCTGAATTTTCCCACCCTTCGGCCTTCAGGCTTCCCAATGTTGCTGCCGTCGTTGCGAATGAGTCTAGCCCAGGCCGAGTCCCTGCGTCCCTTCAATTCGCAGTGCGTACGGCATGTCGGGGATGGGCGGAGCGGCCGGCATCGTAACGACGAGCGCGTCGGCGGTCTGCCTGAAGGCCAGCGGCTTTGCGTTGGAGCCGAGGAGGGTGATGCGCTCGACCTTTGCTGCAGAGGTGGAGAGCGACTTGATGCTAGCGGTTCCGGCGGCGGGGTAGTGGTAGCCGAAGGCGTAGAGCTTGCCGCTGACGGTCGTGAAGCGGAAGTTGGCCTCGGTGGTCTGGATGCGTGGGCGAGGGGTGCCGGGGTCGTCTTTGATGGCGGTGCTCTGATCGGCGGTGGAACCGCCCTTCCAGTCCGGTGGGCAAGTGAGCGGGACGCCGGGGCCTTCGCCGGGGATACGCCATGCGCGCGAGTCGTAGATGCCTTCGCCGTTTGCCTTCAGCCATGCGCCGATCGCGAGGAGAACTTTTTGCTGCTCGTCGGGGATGCTGCCGTCGCCTCGGGGCGAGACGTTGAGCATGAGGTTGCCTCCGGTGCTGGCGTGTTCGATCAGCTCGGTGACGACACTGGCGGCGGAGCGGATGGACATGGGGCGTGGGGATTCGGTGTATCCCCAGGTGTTGCCGATGGAGTCGTCGGACTGCCAGGGATAAGGGTAGATCCATTTAGGGGCGCGCTGCTGTTTTTCGAAGTCCTGCACGCTGCCCGCGAGGTAGGCCCAGTCCTTGGTGCCGAAGGTGACGTCGTTGCCACTGCTCCACTTTGCGGCGGAGTTGAAGTAGTACGCGGCGGCGCGCAGCTTGATGGGATCGTAGACGCGCGGGTTGACGCCGTTGTCGAAGTAGATGAGCTGCGGCTCGTACTTGTCGACGAGCTCCTGCACGCGGGCGAGCCAGTCCTCCTGGAAGACCTGGGAGGCGCCGCCGTCGTTCATATCGCCGGGGATGGGCGGGCCGTAGAAGCCGGCGTAGCGGGGGTCGAACTGGTCATTGGGGACGCCGGGGGCGGGGTAGGCGAAGGTGTGGTGCTCCATGCGGTGGGTGGAGAGGCCGAAGATCATGTTCTGCTTCTTGACGGCGGCGGCGAGCTCGCCGGTGAGGTCGCGCTTGGGGCCCATCTTGCCGGCGCACCACGGGGTGATGTCGGAGTTCCACATGGCGAAGCCGTCGTGGTGTTCGGCGACGGGGACTACGTATTTTGCGCCGGCGTCTTTGAAGAGCTGGGCCCAGGCGGTGGGGTCGTATTTGGGGACGGTGAAGAGGGGGATGAAGTCCTTGTAGCCGAACTTATCGGGCGAACCGTAGTGTTCGGTGTGCCATACGACGTCGGAGGTGTACATGTGCTTGATGTACCACTCGTTGATGCGCGCGGGGATAGAGTAGAGGCCCCAGTGAATGAAGATGCCGAACTTTGCCGGATTGAACCATGCGGGCGTTTGGTGGTTGTCGCGGATGGAGGCCCAGGTGGGTTTGAAAGGGCCGTCCGGCGTGGGCTTGGGCTTGGCGTAGGCGTCGGGCGCGCCGGTCGGAGCGCCGGTCTGGGCATGCAGGCCGCGTGGGATGAGGGAAGATGCCGCGGTGAGGAGGGATGTCTGGGCGAGGAAGGTGCGTCGGGAAAGCGGCATGGAGGAAAGAGTACCTTGTGGAGGAGTGTGGGGGCAAGAGTAGGTTTATCGCTTACCCTTTGAGTTTTTTATAATTCTCGCGACGCTTCCTTGCGGCACAAGGGAGGTGCGCTACTCTTGTACGGCTTCCTGTTTGCAAATTCATCGAGATCCTTCAGGAGAGTTCCCATGTTCGTTCTTCGCAGCAGATTCCTCGCCGCAGCAACGTTGGCGGCAGCTCTTTTTACCAGCGCAGCCTTTGAAGCCAGCGCTCTCGCGCAGCCGCCCGCAGCTTCGGCCTCCACAGCCAAACCCGCTCAGACCATCTCGCAGAAGATTGCCGGGTCGAAGGACCTGCTCGACATCAACACCGCTACGCCGGATCAACTGCGCGCGCTGCCGGGGATCGGCGATGCGTATATCAAACGCATCATCGAGGGCCGGCCCTACACGGCGAAGAACCAGCTGGTAACACGCGGGATTATCCCGCAGGCAACGTACGACAAGGTGAAGGACCAGATCATCGCGCATCGGCCGAAGTCAAAGTAGAGCCGCAGCGCAATTGAGGCGACGGATTGGGGAGCGGTTCTTTGCGTTGACAAAGAATCGGCCCGAGGATAGCCTTTAACCAGATGAGCTTTTCGATGCAGCATCGCGGACACCACCATCACCATGCGCAAAGCGTGTTGGCGGCTGTGTCCTGTGCGGCGAAGTAACGAAACGCACAAAAAGGATTCGAAGGCCCGCTGACGCGCACACCGCGAGCGGGCCTTTTTGCTGTGTGCGACCATGCAGGACCCTGGACTCCCAGACAATTTAGAAAGAGAGATGAGAGATGAGTGGAACGAACGCAGTAACGATTGACTTCGCCAAGATGGACGGCTTGGTCCCGGGCATCGTGCAGGATGCGAAGACGGGCGAGATGCTGATGCTCGGATTCCTGAACGAGATCAGCTACCAGAAGACGCTGGAGAGCGGGTTCGTGACCTTCTGGAGCAGGACGCGGCAGAAGTTGTGGATGAAGGGCGAGACCAGCGGCAACCGGCTGCGCGTAATCAGCGCGGCGACCGACTGCGACAACGATGCGCTGCTGTTCCGGGTTGAGGTGGAGGGTGATGGCCTGGTGTGCCACGAGGGCACGGTAAGCTGCTTTACCAAGGATGTAACTGCGGAGGTTGCAAGTGTCAAATAAGTTGAAGCTCGGAATTCCGAAGGGCAGTCTGCAGGACGCAACGATTGCGCTGTTCGAGCGCGCGGGTTGGCGCATTTCAGCCGGTGGACGCAGCTACTTTCCCGCGATCGATGATGTGGAGATCGAGTGCATGCTGGTGCGGGCGCAGGAGATGGCGCGCTACGTGGAAAAAGGCGCTCTCGATGCGGGCCTGACGGGCAACGACTGGGTGTTGGAGAACGAGACGGACGTACAGTACGTAACCAGCCTGACCTACTCGAAGGTGAGCCGGCAGAAGGTGAAGTGGGTGCTCTGCGTGCCGGAGGATTCGCCGTTCCAGAAGCCAGAGGATCTTGCCGGCAAAGTAATCGCGACCGAGCTGGTTGAGTTTACGAAGCGATATTTTGCGGCGAAGAACATTCCGGTGAAGGTGGAGTTTAGTTGGGGCGCCACTGAAGTGAAGCCGCCGACGCTGGCGGATGCGATCGTCGAGGTGACGGAGACGGGGTCCAGCCTGCGGGCGAACCGGCTGCGCATCATCGAGACGTTGATGGAGTCCGAAACGCAGCTCATTGCGAACAAAGCTTCGTTCGGCGACGCCTGGAAGCGGCAGAAGATCGAGAACATTTCACTGATGCTGAACGCCGCGATTGCGGCGCAGGGGCGCGTGGGTCTGATGATGAATGCGCCGAAGGCTGACCTGGATGCGATCTTGGCGCAGTTGCCCGCGTTGAACTTTCCGACCATCTCCCACCTCAGCGACCCGGCGTGGGTTGCGTTGAACACGATCCTCGATGAGGTCGTGGTGCGCGATGTGATTCCAAAGCTGAAGGCTGCCGGCGCGACGGGCATTGTGGAGTATCCGCTGAGCAAGGTGGTGCTATAGATGAAGCTGGTGCGCACATTTGGGCGCGGCAAGGCCTCGGCTGCGGCGCTGATTGAGGCGCTGGAGCGGCGCGGCTCCGTCTCGACCGCGAAGGTTGAGCCGGTGGTGCGGCGGATTCTTGCGGATGTGCGCAAGGGCGGCGATGTTGCGTTGCGGCGCTATGCGGCGAAGTTCGACGAGCTGAAGCCGGGCGCGGCTCTACTGGTCTCTCGCGATGAGATGAAGGCTGCATGGGAGGCGACGGCGCCGGAGTTGCAGACGGCGATGCGCGTGGCGCAGGCGAACATCCGCGCATTCGCCGAGTCGCAGAGGCTGAAGGAGTGGACGACCTCTCCAGCGCCGGGCGTGTCGACGGGACAGATTGTGCGGCCTCTGGGCAGCGTGGGTTGCTATGTGCCGGGAGGCCGCTATCCGTTGCCCTCGACGCTGCTGATGACGGTGACGCCCGCGCAGGTGGCGGGGGTGGAGCGCATCGTAGTGTGTTCGCCGAAGCCCGCGCGGGAGACAATGGCGGCCGCGTGGCTCGCGGGCGTCACGGAGTTTTATCGCGTGGGCGGCGCGCAGGCGATTGCGGCGATGGCCTACGGAACGGATACCATTGCGCGTGTCGACAAGATCGTCGGGCCGGGGAATTTGTTTGTGACGGCGGCGAAGGTGATGGCGTCGAGCGCGTGCGGAATCGACATGCCGGCAGGGCCTACGGAGATTGTTGTGACGAGCGAGACGGGCAATGCCGCGGGGATCGCGGCGGATCTTGTGGCGCAAGCCGAGCATGATCCGGAGGCGCTGGCGGTGTTGATCACCAGCAATGAGACACTCGCGACCGCAGTGAAAACTGAAGTTGCGAGACAGGCTAAAAGAAATGAAATTGCGATGCGGTCTCTGGCGGCGCAGGGTTGCATTTTTGTAACGGAGACGGTTGCAGAGTCGCATGATCTGACGAATCGACTGGCTCCGGAACACCTTACCGTGGATGCGAAGGCAGATTTGAAGTGGGTACGGAATGCGGGATCGGTGTTTGTGGGGGCATACGCGCCGCAGTCGATGGGCGACTACATCTCGGGCCCGAACCACGTGCTGCCTACCGGACGCGTGGGCCGGGTGCGTGGCGGGTTGAGCGTGATGGACTTCGTCAAGGCAATTACGGTGCAGGAGTACACCCGTAAGGGACTGCGTTCTTTAGGGCCACATGCCATTGCGCTGGCGGAAGCCGAGGGCCTTATAGGGCATGCGGAGAGCGTTCGAGTGAGGATGCGATGACAATTGCTACTGAAACAGTTGCAGGAGTGAGGGCCGCCGAGGGAAATGTAACCAAGGTTGTTCCTCGCCGCGCCGTGGTGGCCATGCCGGAGTATCATCCCCCGCTTGCTGGACGCGACGCGCTCCGCCTGGACTTCAACGAGAATACCTTTGCTGCCTCGCCGAAAGTGATCGAGCGGTTGCGGCAGACGACTGCGGAGGGACTGACGAAGTATCCCGAGCGGGAGGGCGTCGAAAGGTTTGCTGCTGCGCATTTTGGCTTGCAACCTGACCAGGTTCTGCTGACGAATGGCGTAGATGAGGCAATTCACTTAGTTTGCGCGGCGTTTCTTGAAGAAGATGACGAGGCGATCATCTGCACGCCCACGTTTTTCATGTATGAGGTCAGCGTGCGGATGATGACTCCGCACCTGAAGCGTGTGCAGGCCGACGCGACACTGGAGTTTCCGTATGAACGCTTCCTTGCGGCGATCACTCCGCGAACGAAGCTGATTGTGGTGGCTTCGCCGAACAATCCAACGGGGGCGGTGGTGAGCCGCGAACAGATTCTGGCGATTTGCGCGGCGGCTCCGCAGGCGGCGGTGATGGTGGATGAGGCGTATTACCATTTTCACGGCGAGACGACGATGGGCGACATCGCTGCGGTGCCGAACCTGCTGGTGACGCGAACGTTCTCAAAGGCGTATGGGCTGGCCAGTTTGCGGATCGGGATGCTGGTGGGAAATGCGGCGCTGATGAAGTTTGTCCGCAAGGTGAGTTCGCCGTACAACGTGAATGGTGTGGCGCTCGATTGCCTGCCGGTGGCGTTGGCGGACGATGCTTACGTGCAGTGGTACGCCGAGCAGGTGCATGCAGGTCGTGCGCGGATGATGGATGGGTTGCGCGAATTGGACGTCGAGTTCTTTCCGAGCCACGCGAATTTTGTGCTGATGAAGATTGGGCCGAAGCATGGCGAGCTGGTGAAGGCGGCGCGTGCGCGTGGTGTACTGCTGCGCGACCGGTCGGCTGATCCGGGGTGCGATGGGTTTGTACGGATCACAATCGGCGTGGAAGAGCATGTGACGCGCGGGCTCGCTGCGTTGACGGATTCGCTCAACGAGATTGAATGGAAGGCGGAGTGATGGCAAAGCAACGGACGGCAACGATCAAGCGCGATACTACCGAGACGAAGATTGCTCTGAAGCTGAATATCGATGGGCAGGGCGTTTACAGGGTTTCGACCGGCATCCGCTTCTTCGATCACATGCTGGAGTTGTTTACGCGGCACGGCGGCTTCGATCTATCGCTCCTGTGCAAGGGCGATCTCGACGTGGACCAGCACCACACTGTCGAAGACGTCGGCATCGCGCTGGGCGAGGCGTTCAGCAAGGCGCTCGGCGATAAAAAGGGCATCCTGCGCGCCGGATATTTTGTGATGGCGATGGATGAGACGCTGGCGGTTGCGGCCGTCGACCTGAGTGGGCGCGTGGCGTATGTGGTCGACGACAAGGTGAAGGTGCGGCTGGTCGGCGACTTCCAGAGCGAGTTGCTGGCGGACTTCTTCGACGGCTTTGCGCGCGGTGCGAAGGCGAATGTGCATGTGAAGACGATGTATGGGCGCAGCAATCACCACAAGATCGAGGCGATCTTCAAGGCGTTTGCGCGGGCTATGCGCGGGGCTTGCAGCAGGGATGAGCGGATGCGGGAGATGCTGCCTAGTACGAAGGGCCTGTTGTGAAAGCGACGAGATGGATCCAGGTGGTGGATGGGATTCTCATTATTGTTGAGGCTATAGCCCTAGTTCGCATATTCGCCGTACATCCGGCGGGCGAGAAAGGGTTCGATGGTGCTTTGCGCGTGGCTGGTCAGACTTTACTTGGGCTTTTGGTAAGTGGTTTAGCACTTGCCTTCGCTGCAGTCACAACGAAAGCTTTGAAGATGCAAAAGTGGTTCGCTTTAGCAAGTCTGATTACCACTATCGGATGGGGCCTGCTGTTTTTGCTCGCTTCGGTGGCCGTATGATCGCAGTGATTGATTACAAAGCGGGGAACCTGACGAGCGTGGTGAAGGCGCTCAACTATCTTGGCGCGCGCGATGTGGTGGTAACGCAGTCGCCGGAGGTGGTGCGCGGCGCGGACAAGGTTGTGCTGCCGGGTGTGGGGCACTTTCAGTCGACGCAGTTGCTGCAAGACCTTGGACTGACCGAGGCGACACGGGAGAGGATCGCGGAAGGTGTACCGTTCCTAGGGATTTGCGTGGGGCTGCAATGGCTGTACGAGGGATCGACGGAGGCGGAGGCGACAGATGGCCTCTGCCACTTTGCCTCACGGTGCGAGCGATTTCCCGCGGAGTTTGAGGGCGCGGAGTTGAAGGCGCCGCATGTGGGGTGGAACTCACTGGAAAACATTCGTGAGGATTCGCGGCTGCTGCGTGGCGTTGCGGATGGTGCGTTTGTGTACTTTACCCACTCGTGGCGGGCTCCCGTTTCGGAGGATACTGCGGCGGTTACAAATTATGGCGGGGCGTTTACTGCTGTGGTGGAGCGGGAGAATGTGATGGGGGTGCAGTTTCATCCGGAGAAATCGGCTGAGGTTGGGTTGCGTGTGTTGCGGAACTTTTTGGAGTTGTAGATCTGCAAGAGAAGAAGCAGGTCCTTACAGGATGACAAGCAAAAGTACAGGCAACGGCAACAGCAAGAATGCGGCCGATAAGAGGTGAAGAGACGTGCTGACCAAGAGAATTATTGCCTGCCTGGATGTGCGCGGCGGGCGTGTGGTGAAGGGCGTGCAGTTTGTCGACATCGTCGATGCCGGCGATCCGGCGGAGCTGGCGCATCGTCATGCGGCTGCGGGTGCGGATGAGATTGTGCTGCTCGACATTACGGCGACGCATGAGGGGCGTGGGACGCTGCTCGATACGGTGAAGAGGACGGCGGCGCAGTTGTTTATTCCATTTACCGTGGGGGGCGGAGTGCGATCCGCGGAGGATGCGGCAGCGGTGTTCGATGCGGGGGCGGATAAGGTGTCGATCAACTCGGCGGCGATTGCGCGGCCGGAGTTGATTGGGGAGATTGGCGCGAGCTTTGGCGCGCAGGCGGTGATTGTGGCGATCGATGCCCGGCGCGGCGCGCTTGGTGTTGAAGATGCCGAGGTCTATGTGAGTGGCGGACGCAAGGCCACCGGTTTGCGCGTGGTGGAATGGGCGCGCGAGGCGGAGGCCCGAGGCGCGGGCGAGATTCTGCTGACCTCGATGGATACGGATGGGATGCGGAATGGGTTTGACTGCGAGTTGACGGCTGCGGTGAGTGCAGCGGTGCAGATTCCGGTGATTGCCTCGGGAGGGGCAGGCAGTGCGGCGCACTTTGCGGATGTGTTCGGCAGAGGCAAGGCGGATGCGGCGCTGGCGGCGAGCATCTTTCACTTTGGGGTTACGGATTCGCGGGAGCTGAAGGGCGAGTTGCAACGGGCGGGAGTTAGTGTGAGGTTGCCGTGTTGAAGGACGACCGCGGATTTGCGCGGATGAACACGGATCAGGGACAGGCAACTGCAGAGGAAGAAGCAGGTCCTTACAGGATGACAATGCAAGAGGACAGGCAACGGCAAAGGCCAATACAGGGGTCCTTCACTGCGTTCAGGATGACAACTTTAATTGGTAGGGGAGAACGATGTTAATACCTTCGATCGATTTGATGGGTGGGCGGATTGTGCAGCTGGTGCAGGGCGAGAAGCTGAAGCTCGCGTTCGATGATTTTGAGTACTGGATTGAGCGGTTCTCGAAGTATCCGCTGGTGCAGTTGATCGATCTGGATGCGGCGATGCGACAAGGAGAGAATCGCAAGCTGATCGAGATGATCTGCAAGCGGCTGCCGTGCCAGGTGGGCGGAGGGCTGCGGACAGCGGAGGATGGGCGCGCGCTTCTGGATGCAGGAGCGAAGCGGGTGATCTATGGGTCGAGTTTGTTTGGGGTTGAACCTTTATCGAATTCTGAGGTGGTCCAATCCCAGGTCTCAGAAGCGAGACCTGGGGCACCCAGTTCGGTGGCTAAGCGGCGTCATCCGGTAATCAAACTTGAGTTTGCCGAGGGCTTGAAGCGTGCGCTTGGCGAGGAGGCGCTGTGCTTCTCCGTCGATACGAAGAACGGGCGCGTGGCGGTGAAGGGGTGGAAGGATTCGGTTGACCTGACGCCGGAGGAGGCGGTGACGTGGCTTGAAGATTCGTGCGCCGCGTTCCTCTATACAAACGTGGATACCGAGGGGACCATGCAGGGGTTTCCGCTGGATATGGCGGCGGTGCTGCGCGCGTGTACGGCGAAGCAGTTGATTGTTGCGGGTGGGATCAAGGAGCGCGCAGAGGTGGATGCGCTCGATGCGATGGGCGTGGATGCAGTGGCGGGGATGGCGGTGTACTCGGGTGCGATGGAGGCTTAGGCTGAGGCCCAGGTGTTAAGCGGGGTTTAATGGGGTATGTTCGAGGATTGCGCGAGCGTGTTAACACGCGATTGGAGAACATCATGACGATTCGACCCACCAACAATTCATGCGAAAAGAAGATTCTTACGGCGGCGCAGGTTTTGGCGATCACGTTATGCGCGGCGACCTTTGCGTTTGCGGCGGAGAAGAAGATTCAGCGGTCCGCGCTTCCTCCGGCCGTGGAGAAGACCGTGCAGGCGCAGTCGCAGGGCGCGACGATCAAGGGCTTTACGTCGGAGACGGAGGACGGAGTCTTTGAATATGAAGCGGAGATGATGGTGAACGGACATGGCAAGGACGTCGCGATCGCGAAGGACGGAACACTGCTCGAAGTCGAGGAAGAGGTGGCGATGGACTCGTTGCCGGCGGCGGTGAAGAGTGCGTTGACAGCCAGGGCGGCGGGGGCGAAGATCACCAAGGTTGAGTCGCTGACGAAGAAGGACAAGCTGGTGGCGTATGAGGCAGCTACGCTGAAGGGAACGAAGAAGGGCGAGATCCAGGTAGGGCCGAAGGGCGAGAAGCTCGCCAAAGAAGAGTAGGAGTGGGACAGGGAGACGGCGGGCGCGGAGGATTCTGTCTCGCCGTCTTGCACTTTCCTGCGGTGGATGCAGCGGACGAGCGGGTGCGAGAAGACGATGCGGGTTGCGGTCATTGAAGACGAGCGGCGATTGGCCGAGAACATTGCGGCGAGCCTGCGCGAGACCGCGGGCTTTGCGGTGGATGTAGCGCGCGATGGCGAACAGGGTTTGTACCTGGCGACGGCGAATCACTACGATGCGGTGGTGTTGGACCTGATGCTTCCGAAGCTGAGCGGTGCCGAGGTGCTGGCGCGGATGCGCGCGGCGGGGGTGCGAACGCCGGTGCTTGTGCTGACGGCGCAGAGCGAAGTGGAGTCGGTGCTGAAGCTGCTCGAGGGCGGCGCGGACGACTACATGACCAAGCCGTTCGATCTGCGCGAACTGCGCGCGCGTCTGGGCGCGCTGATCCGCCGCAGCCAGGGACATGCCGACGCACGGCTCGCCATAGGCGACCTCGAGGTGGATTCGACACGCGCGGAGGTGCGCCGCGCCGGCGTGGCATTGACCCTTACGCCGATGGAGTTCAAGGTGCTCGAGTATCTGATGCACCGGCAGGGTCGCGTGGTCTCGAAGAACGAGTTGCTGGAGCACCTGTACGACTTCAACTGGGAGAAGTTCAGCAATGTGATCGAGGTGTACATCGCGGGCCTGCGCAAGAAGATCGACGCGGTTCCGGGCAAGAAGATGATCCATACCCTGCGCGGGCATGGCTACATGCTGCGCGAAGGGGAGCCGGAGTGAAGGGCCGGTCGATCCGGCGGCGTCTTCTGGTGGGCGTGGCGGTGGTGCAGATCCTGGTTGCGGTGCTGGCCACGGTGCTGGTGGTCCGGCATGAGATGGTGCGGTCGTATGCGCTGCTCGATGCGGAGCTGGAAGAGCATTCCGTGATGGTCGCGGCGCTGATCGAGACGCCGAACAAGCCTGGAGAGAAGACGACTCTGCATCGCGAGTTGCTGACGCTTCCGCGGCGCGATGTGTATGTGCTGACCGATGCGACGGACGGAGGAGTTGTCGCGGCGTCGGGCGACTGGAGGCCGAACGAGCCTCTGCCGCAGGGCCGGGAGAGCTTTGCGAACCTCAGGTTTAGAGGACGCCGGTACAGGGTGCTTGTAAAGCGCAACCTGGCGGAGTTCAGCGATGAGCCGAAAGATGCGGCGCGGCTGTCGCAGCTGATGCTGGTCTATGGGTCTCCGGTGGGCCGCGTGGAGGAGCATGTGTGGCATGTGGCGTGGACCGCGGCGGCGATGGGATTGGTGTTGCTGTTGTTGTCGCTGCTGGCGACTGGCTGGGTGGTGCGCACGGGATTGCAGCCCGTCACGCAGCTTGCGGAGAGCGCCGCGAAGATCGACGCGCAGCACTGGCAGTGGGAGCCGGAAGGTGAGCGGGTACAGGAGCTGGCGCCTTTGGCCGATACGCTGACGCGCCTGGTGGAGCGGCTGCGCGCGGCATTTATGCGGGAGCGGCAGTTCTCCGCCGACGCAGCGCATGAGATGAAGACGGCGGTGGCGATCGTGAAGTCGACGCTGCAGTTGGCGCTCGAGCGCGAGGGCTCGGCGGAGGAGTATCGCGCGGGTGTGGAGCGCGCGCTCGACGATACCCAGCGGATGCAGGGGCTGGTGAGCGGAATGCTTCAGTTGGCGAAGATCGAAGGGCTGGCCGAAGATGGGGCCGGCGAGCAGGATTGCGTGAATGTGGCCGAGACGCTGAACACGGCGATGCGCAGGCTTACTCCAGTCATGGAAGCGCGGAGAATGCTCATGCGGGTCGAACTCTCCGAGCCGGCGATCCGGGCGCGGATCTCCGCCGAGGGCCTGGCGATCGTGGTGATGAATCTTTTGGAAAATGCGATCCACTACAGCCCGGATGGAAGCGCGGTCGAGGTGAAGGCGGAGCTGCGCGGAGAGCTTTGCGTGCTCTCCGTTGAGGATCACGGATGCGGTATCGATGCGGAGACGCTGCCGCATATCTTCGAGCGGTTCTACCGCGGCGATCGGTCGCGTTCGCGGGAGAGCGGCGGCGCTGGCCTTGGGCTGGCGATCGCGCATGCGATGGTGCATCGCGTGGGAGGCTCGCTCACCGCAGTGAGCGAGCCGGGTAAGGGCAGTATCTTTACTGTGCAGTTGCCGCGCGGATGAGGCCTACCTGAAAACTAGTCACAGGGAGAAGGGGTCGGCAGCAGATGAAGTTGCCCACTCTCGTGCATCAGGGACAAGGAAGTGATGTCCCATACTCCGGCCGATCTTTTCGCAGAGATTTCAAGATTTCCTTTGCCATGCGAGCCCTGGAGAGGAATCTCCATATCGGCAGTGCCTTCCTGGTTGGTCTCTGAGATGTTCCCTGAAACCATTCCCTTGGCAACGATGGGTTCGCCCAGTTTCCTGATAACGCAGGGCGAAGCCTGCGCTCTCGCTAAAGACATCTTGTAGACGTCCGAAGAGCGAAGCATCGTTTCAGCCGCGAATAACACTGAGGCTACAAAGCCTGCAATGAGTACAACCACGACTCCAGCCACCAGCATAATCGTCAACCATATCCTTCGGTTTGACCAAGGGATCGGGAGCTGATCTGTCGAAAGGCCAGTCGTACTGTCCATCTGCACTCAGTTGCCGGTTTCGTCCCCTATGGCGTAATAGCCTTTGCGCGTCTGGACTTTTAGTCCCTTGCCGCAGGTCAGATCCAGCTTGCGGTAGGTGCCGTCGGCCTTGCGGTTGGTGGGGGTGTAGCTGAGCAGGTACTGCGTGCGGAGCTCGTCCTGGATCTGGTTGAAGGCGTCTTCCAGTTTCTTGCCATTGTTGCCCACGTTGATGACGCGGCCTCCGGTGTCGGTGGCGAGCTTCTCCATATCGCGCGCGCCCGAGTCGGCTCCGAACACGATGCCTCCGCCGTAGGCGCTCCGGTCGGCGATGAGGATGACGTAGACGATGGCGTTGGACTTCTGCGCGGCCTCGGTTGCGGTCTTCAGCGTCTCCTGCGAGCCCTGGTCGCCGCCGTCGGTCAGCATGACGATGATCTTGCGTCCCGCCTCCTGGCGCAGCTTCTCGTTCGCCGCGAGAAACACCGCGTCAAAGAGCAGCGTTCCGCGGGGGTCGCCGTTGCCGGTGATCGAGCCGGTGCCTGCGCCTGTGTTGATGGTGGCTTTATCGATGGCGCGCTTCAGCTCGCGGGGCGAGTTGGTGTAGTCGGCGAGCAGGTCGATGTTGATGTCGAACGAGATCAGGAAGGCCTCGTCCTTGGCAGTGAGGACGTTGCGCAGGAAGGTCGCGCCGGACTCCTGCTCCAACGGCAGCACGTTCTGCTGCGAGCCTGACGTATCGAGCAGAATGCCAATCGTCAGCGGGAGGTTCTTCTCCTGGGTGAAGTTCTTGATGGTCTGCGGGGTCTTGTCCTCGGCGATGCTGCAGTCGTCCTTGCGCAGGTTGGTGATGAAACCTTCCTTGTCGCGGGCGGAGAAGTAGAGGTTGACCAGGTTGACGTTGACGTTGAGAGTCTGGACGTCGCTGTCCTGGTTCACCGGGGCCTTTTCTGTGCTGGCCGGGGGCGGCCCGCTGGGCGAGGGAGCCTCCTGGGCGCGCGCGGAGGGCAGGACGACGAGGGAGAGCAGGGCGGCAGTCAGGGCAAGAGAACGCATCTCCCTATTAGACGACGAGCCAGCCTTCCTGGACGAGAAAAACCGATGCCGCAGGCAGCGAAATTTTCGGGCTGGAGGTTGAGTTCCCACAAACTATCTCCGGAAAGCAACGCAACTATCGCAGAACCAACGCAACTATCGCAGGACCAGCGCAACGCAGGGGTGGGGGGCTGCGTCCAACAGAGGACCGCCGGCGCTTCTGCGCATTGGGCGGGAAGTGACGCTGGGCATAGGCGCTGATAGTCTGGTAGATGGAAAGCACGGGGGTTTTCGGGTGAAGAAGAGCGTATTGGCAGGATCGCTGGCGTTCGTAATGCTGGGCGCGCAGGCGCAGCAGCAGGCCGGGCTGGAGACGTTGGCGCAGCAGGCGATCCCAGACGCTCCCAGGCCGCAGACGACACTGCCCAGCGCGGGAAGCATTGCCCCTGGCAAGGGCACCACTTCGACCTCCAGCGGCGAGGACACGGTGGACGCTCCCGCGGCTCCGACGGCTCCTGCCGCCCCGCAGACCGCGGATGTAGAGGATAACCAGCCCGCGGTCTCCACCGAGGATATGCACACGTTCACCTTGAATGTGCAGGCAAACTTCGTCGATGTGCCGTTTACGGTGAAGGACTCGAAGGGACGTCTGGTGCCGGGGCTGGAGGAGCGGGATGTCCGGGTCTACGAGAACGGCCTGGTACAGCACATTACCGATTTCACGCGGGATAGATTTCCGTTGTCGGTCGCGCTGGTCGTCGACCAGAGCATGTCGCAGGACAACATGAACCGGGTGAATACCGCGCTGAGCACGTTGCAGGCTGCGTTCGCGCCGTATGACGAGGTAGCGGTCTTCACGTATAACAACGGGCCGAAGATGGTGACCGACTTTACGGCGTCGCAGAGCGCGCGGCTGAAGATGGCGATCGAAAGCTCGAAGGCATCGGGGCGCGAGGCCATGCTGGCCGGCAGCCTCGACGGGCCGCTGTCCCAGAATACGATCGTCAACAACCAGAACTTCGATCCGAACACCTCGTCGAACCACGGCCATTCGAGCCTTCAGCAGACGGTGCCGCGCGAGGTCCATACGCTGAACGATGCCATTCTGATGGCCGCGAGTTCGCTGCGAAAGGCGGCGCGGGACCGTCACCGGATCGTCTACGTGATCTCCGACGGCAAGGAGTATGGCAGCACCGCCAAGACCAAGGAAGTGATCCAGTACCTGCAGACGAACAAGGTCGCGGTCTATGGAACGCTGGTGGGCGACTCTTCGCTGCCGGTGGTCGGCTTCCTGGATCGCATTCACCTGCCGCTGATGATGCGCGACAACGTTCTGCCGACCTATGCAGCGGCGACCGGAGGCAACTTCGACTCGGAGTTCCGCACGGGCGGGATCGAGAGAAGCTTTGCCAAGATCGTGAGCGAAGCGGGCAACCAGTACACGCTGGGATACTTGACGCACGAGCCCTTCATCGACGGCAAGTACCGCACGATCGAGGTGCGTGTGCTGCGTTCGGGCCTGACCGTGCTGGCGAAGAAGGGCTACTGGCCTTCGGCGATGGACGTGATCCGGCCACAGCCGGTGCGCGTGGCGCAGTAGGGGTCTCGACTAGTTTGCGAATGATGAAGCGTCGTGCGACCTTGCTGTCTTCGATTTCATGAATATTCTTTTGAGCGGCAATGCGCTGCTTGCGCTGGCGGCGGCGGTGCTGTGGGGCGGCGGCGACTTCTCCGGCGGCATGGGCGTCAAGGACGCGGGCGGAGGCGTTCGCGCTGCGCTGCGCGTGGTGCTGCTGAGCCATGTGACCAGCTTCAGCGTGCTGGTTGCGGTGGCGCTTCTGCGAGGCAATGCGTTTCCGCGTGGCGCGCTTCTGGCCTGGGGGCTGGGCGCGGGGGTTGCGGTCGGGCTGGCGCTGACGTGTTTTTACATCGCATTGTCGCGAGGCGCGATGGGCGCTTCGGCCGCGGTGAGCGGTCTGCTGGCAGCGGCGATTCCGGCGACGTTGGCGGTGTGGTCGGATGGGTCGCCGGGGATGCGGCGGCTGATCGGCTTCGTGGTGGCCGGCGTAGCGATCTGGCTGATCGCCGCGGGACCGAATGAGGTCGCCCAGCGCGGAACGGTATTGCTTGCGATTGCGGCGGGGGTCGGCTTCGGGATCTATTTTGTAGCGTTGAAGATGGCCGGGCCGGTGGGGCCGGTGTGGGCGATGGCGACGGCGAGGATGGGCAGCCTCAGCGTGTGTTCGCTGATGTTTCTGGGGGTGGGGTTGATGCCTCGCAGGCCGGGGGAGCCGGAGGTTCGGCTGGGCCGGCGGTCGGTGGCGTGGGCGATGGGGACGGCGTTGCTGGATACTTCGGGCAACCTGCTGTTTGTGGCCGCGACGCAGGCAGGCAGGCTGGATGTTGCGGCGGTGCTGGCGTCGCTGTATCCGGCATCGACGATTTTGCTGGCCGCGGTGTGGTTAGGGGAGCGACCGACGCGGCGGCAGGGGTTGGGGATGGTGACGGCGCTGGTGGCTGTGGTTTTAATTGCCATGTAGCGCAGTGTGTCGGAAAATAAGCGCAAAAAACCAGCAAAATAGCGTGTCAAGCCCATTTTTCACCTAACTCTATTACAAACAACGAGATAAAGTTGGCCGTTGAGTTATCTCAAACATCTACAATTGAATAAGGGGGATTCTCGTTTGGGAACAGGACAGGCAGGCGGCCGTTGGCAAGCGCGAGCATAGCACGCGCTATGCGCGCATCTAAGTCATTTGCTTCTTAGACTTTATGCTAAAAGACCGGGGGGGGGTACCCATCACAGTTTCATGGCGGCGGGGTCCATCACAGGCTTGGGGTACTGGAGTTTCAGCTGCTGCATGGTTTCGAGGATGATCTCGGAGATGGCGAGGTCGCGCTGCCATTTGGTGTTCGCGGGAATGACGAACCAGGGGGCGTGTTTGCGGCTAGTGGCGGAGAGCACGTCGTTGTAGGCGTCCTGATACTGCGGCCAGAACTTGCGTTCGGCGAAGTCGGCGGGCGAGAGCTTCCAGTGCTTGTGCGGGTCCGCGATGCGGGCTTCGATGCGGCGGGTCTGCTCGTCGTGCGAGATGTGCAGGAAGAATTTGAGGATGACGACGCCGTTGTCGGCAAGCATGGCTTCGAAGCCGTTGATGTCGTCGATGTGGGCGCGGGCAGTCTTCTTCGAGATGATGTCGTGGACGACGGGGGAGAGCACGTCCTCGTAGTGCGAGCGGTTGAAGATGCCGATCATGCCGCGTGGCGGGACGGCGGCGTGGACGCGCCAGAGGAAGTCGTGACGGGCTTCGAGCGGGGTGGGAACCTTGAAGGCGGTGACATCGCAACCCTGGGGGTTGATGCCGGAGAAGATGTGGCGGATGGTGCCGTCCTTGCCCGCGGTGTCCATGCCCTGGAGGACGATGAGCAGCGCGCGCTGCTGGCTGGCGTAGAAGACTTCCTGGAGTTTGGAGAGACGCTCGCGATGTTTGACGACGATGGGCGCAGCGGCCTCCTGCGACTTGGGCCCGGTGGAGATTTCAGTGGGGAGGTGGCTGAGGCGAACGCGGGCGTGGGGCTTGATGAGGTACGGCGATTTGATCCTGGGCGGCTTCATGGGCGGGGCACCGGCAGTTCATCGCTTAAAAAAGGTGCAGCGCTAGAGAGCGACGGGCCGGTTGAATCACGGCCGTCTCAAAAGAGCGGGAACGACCTACCGGGCCACTTCTTCCGGCTTGGGGGTGACGAGGTGGGCGGCGTTCTGCGCTTGTTTCTCGGCGGCGACGCGGGCTTCGGCTGCGGCCTTGAGGTCGTCTGCGGCCTTGGCCTCCCGGTAAGCCTTATCTTCGGCTTCCTTCTTCCTCTCGGCGGCGATGGCAGCGGCAGAGTCCTCTTCGGTCATGCCCTTCATGCCGTCTTTGAAGCCGCGCAGGCCTTCGCCGAGGCCTTTGCCGAGCTCAGGCAGTTTCTTGCCTCCGAAGAGAAGAACCGCGAGGATGCCGAGGAAGATAAGGTGAGGTGCTGTAAAAAGGTCGCCCATAAGGATTCTCCTTGCAGGTTTAGACGCGCTGGGGCGTCTAAGCTGCACGGCTTTATTGTCGCACAGAGAAGGGCGGGTTTGGCCGGGAAGTGCAAGGCCAGCGGCCAAATGGCCCCCGGACGTTATATCTTGAATAGAGCAACTGCAGTTTGGAGAATAATGCTGAGGATATCGAAGAAGTTTGCAGCGGGAACGGTCGCGGGAGTCTCGAAGATTCGCGGGTGGGTGCGGTTGGATGCGGGCCGCGGGCTGGTGGCGGCGGTCGCAATGACGATGCTGCTGGCGGTTGGCGCGAAGAAGGCCGAGGCACAGGACGTGGGCAAGCTGGGGCAGGCACCTCCCGTGACGTATGCCAATCGGTATGAGCTTTACAGCGGGCTGAACCTGATGAACTTCCAGGCAGGCCAGAACCTGCCCAAGCGCATGAACCTGGGCGGGGCGGAGATCGCAGGGACGTACTGGCTGACGGGCAAGTGGGGGTTGACGGCCGACTACCGCGGCGAGGCAGGAACGACGCCGGTGGATTCGAACCCGTATGGGATCAGCCGGCCTCTGGTGTATATGAACATGGTGATGGGCGGCGCGCAGTATCGCGGGCCGAAGAACCAGTTCGCGGCTCTGGACTTCCATGCGTACGGCGGCATGTCGCGCGGCGTGTTCGATGGCGGGACGGACGGCAATGGCGTGATCTCCGGCAGGACGGCGACGCAAAATGCGGCGGCGGTGGGGCTCTATAGCAACCGGACGAGCCCGATCTTTGCGCTGGGCGGCAGCCTGGACGTGAACCGGTCGAAGAACTGGGCGATCCGGCTTTCGCCAGACCTGATCGTGGAACATTTTGGGACGGAGACGCGGGAGTTTTTCGCGCTTTCAGGGGGCGTCGTTTACCGAATCGGGAAGAAGTGAGGGGCTTGGCTGGGCTCCCTATTTAATCTTGGCTGGGCTCCCGATTTAATATAGTTCGATAGATAGCGGATGCAGCAACACTTTGGACGGTGCGGTGTTAAGGAAGGCGAAACCCTGTATTCATCCGTTTTCCCTTTGGCAAATTGGGTATGCCCGGTAAACTGGAGTCGGATCGGAGCTGAAGTCAGGATGAAAACGATGGTTGATTGCGAAAGTGTGGAGCGTTGTAGGTGTATGAGCATTGTGTTGGACAATGAACAAATATCGAGTTTGCAGGAAGATGATCTGCCGGCTTGCAATAGAAGGTAAAGACAGGCGCTAATCCCGAGCCATTTATACAAACGCAGAGAAATGATTGGAAGTCGTGTCCGCAGGGAGATTATTGGGCACGGATTTTCGATCCAACGGAACCCGGAAAGCTACACGACAAGACCTATGTCGGGGAGTAGATTTACTGGGAACGGGAGTGCCATGCTGGAAGATCTTCAAATTGCGGATACAGGGAGTCTGGTGTCTGCCGATGATTCCTATTCTTTTCCTGAAGCGGCGACGCGCGTCTCGCGCCGCGACTGGCGCAGGAACCAAATTCCTAACGATCTTTTTCGCTATCGCGCAGTCAAGCGCGGGCTGGATGTTGCGGTCGTGGTGGTGGCCACCCCGGTGTTGATGCCGATTTTTCTCGTCGCGGCGTGCATGGTCAAGCTGAATTCGCCGGGGCCATTGTTCTATTCGCATCGGCGGATCCGGCAGAACGGCGTGTTCTTTTCGATGTGGAAGTTCAGGACCATGTGCGTGAACTCCGCCGAGGTGCTGGACGACCATCTGACCCTGCATCCCGAGGCGCGCGCGGAGTGGAAAAGGTGCCACAAGCTGCGGCACGACCCCAGGGTGACGCGGGTGGGACGGTTTTTGCGGCGATACAGCATGGATGAACTTCCCCAGATATGGAACGTACTGACCGGGCAGATGAGCCTGGTGGGACCGCGTCCGATCGTTGCGGCCGAGGTGGAGAAGTACAAGGACTCGTTCGACTATTACTGCCGCGTGAAGCCCGGCCTTACCGGACTGTGGCAGGTGTCGGGCAGGAGCAAATTGAGCTACGACCAGCGCGTGGCGCTCGACCGGGACTATGTGGAACACTGGTCGCTGCGCCGCGACCTTAAGGTGCTGCTGAAGACGATTCCCGCGGTGGTTAACCAGGACGGAGCGTTTTAGCAGCAGGGCCGCTTCTAAGCGAAGGGCAGACAGTATGGAAGCAATGAGGGACCTGTTGCGAGGCAGCCTGGGGCGGAGCCTGCGCGACCTGCGCGATGAAGACAGGCTGGCTGCGGCGTGGACCGTCGCGTGCGGGCGTGCGATGGCGGAGCATGGCGCGGTGGTGGGGTACGAGGCTGGCGTGGTTCGGGTCGAAGTATCCGATGCGGTGTGGATGCGGCAGATGATTTCGCTGCGGGGAACGCTGGAGCGCGAGATGGCGCGGATCGCGGGGATGCCGGTTGCCGGGATACACTTCGAATTGAAGAAAAACTGAGGAGATGGTGCGGATGGGCGAGGCTGCGGGAGTATCGATTGAAGAGGTGCGGCGCGTGGCGGAGCTGGCGAATCTGCAGCTGACCGCCGAGGAAGAGCCGCGCATGCAGCGCGATCTGAATGCGATTCTGGGGCATATCGCGCAGCTGAATGAGCTGGACACGGTGGGGGTTCCGGCGATGGCGCAAGTAGGCGAGATGCTAGGTGCGGAGGTCGAGGAGACGGGCGCGAGCCTGCGGGCGGATGTGGTGCGGCCTTCGCTGGATCGTGCGGCGGTGATGGCCTCGGCTCCGGAGACGGATGGGCGGTTCTTCAAGGTGCCGAAGGTGATTGAGAGATAGTTGCAGGTTGCGGGTTGCAGGTTGTTAGTTGAAGGCGTGACGGGAGATTGGTTTGGCTGGGATGACGATTGAGACGGTGCGGGATGGGGTGAAGAGCGGTGTGGCGACTGCGGCGGCTGTGGCGGAGGCGCACTATGCGCGGATTGCGGCTGAGGATGGGGCTGCTTTTTCAGGCGGGGCTACGCATGGGAAGGGGATTAACAGCTTTCTGGCGTTGAGCCGGAAGCGGGCTTTGGCGCAGGCGGCGAAGATCGATGCGATGGCCAAGGATGGGGATGCGCTGCCGGTGTTGGCTGGGGTCCCGGTGGGGATCAAGGATGTGCTGACGATGACTGGGTCGCCGGCCACGGCTGGGTCGCGGATTTTGAAGGGCTATATGCCGCCGTATGACGCTACGGTGGTAACGCGGCTGGAGGCGGCGGGGGCGGTGCTGCTGGGGAAGTTGAACTGCGATGAGTTTGCGATGGGCTCGTCGAATGAGAACTCGGCGTATGGGGTGGTGCGGAATCCGCGGGCGCTGGACCGGGTGCCGGGTGGGTCGAGTGGCGGCTCGGCGGCGGCCGTTGCCGCGGAGTTTTGCGTTGCGAGCCTGGGGACGGATACGGGTGGGTCGATTCGGCAGCCGGCGGCTTTCTGCGGCGTGGTGGGGATGCTGCCGACGTATGGACGGGTGTCTCGGTATGGGCTGATTGCGTTTGCTTCGTCGCTGGACCGGGTGGGGCCGTTTACGACGAATGTGCGCGACGCGGCGACGATGCTGAGCGTGCTGGCGGGCTGGGACAGGATGGATGCTACGAGTTCAGAGCGCGAGGTTGGGGATTATGTTGGGGCGCTGGAAAATCCTGTGGACGGGCTGCGGATTGGGGTGCCGGCGGAATATTTCGGCGAGGGGCTCGACCCGGAGATTCGGGCGGCGATCGAGCGGGCGCTGGATGGGCTGCGGGGGCAGGGGTGTGAGGTGAAGACGATCTCGCTGCCGCATACGAAGTACGCGGTGCCGGCGTATTACGTGATTGCGACGGCGGAGGCTTCGGCGAACCTGTCGCGGTTCGATGGGGTGCGGTTTGGGTTTCGGGCTGAAGGAGTCAAGACGCTGTCGGAGATGTATCGCGAGACGCGCGAGGAGGGGTTCGGCGCAGAGGTGAAGCGGAGGATTTTGCTGGGAACATATGTGCTCTCGGCCGGGTACTACGATGCGTACTACCGCAAGGCGCAGCAGGTGCGGACGCTGCTGACACGGGACTTTCTGGCGGCGTTTGCGGAGGTGGATGCGATCGTTGCGCCGGTGACGCCGACTCCGGCGTTCAAGCTGGGCGAGAAGACGGATGATCCGGTGAAGATGTATCTCGAGGACATTTATTCGGTGGCGGCCAGTTTGGCGGGGATCTGCGGGATGAGCGTTCCTTGTGGGGCGACTGCGGCGGGGTTGCCGATTGGGGTGCAGGTGCTGGGGCGGCACTTTGGGGAAGAGACTATGTTGCGGGTGGCGGCTGCGGTGGAGGGAAAATAGCTTAGGAACCTTTAGATAGATAGAAAATAAATAAAGAGTTGGCCATTTTTTTTATTTACCTTCTATCGCCATGCCAGGCATTGGGAAGCAGGTGAGAATCAACGTGTCGGGCGCAAGTGACGATCAGTTGGGCTCGATGGAGTTGCCAGATGACGGATTACACATTGGCAGTTTCAAGGTACGAGAGCCGTAACCCGATCCTTTCTCTTGACTTGGCGCGTGAACTCACGGGTCTTGATCTAGTGGCGGCAAGAGAGGAGATCAGCCCTTTCGAGGGCGTCTCTTACCACCAAATGGAGGAGGAATCGGCGAGCCTATCCCACCAGTCCGCTCGGGATCAAGGGATCGACTTCTTCTGCTCCATTGGATACCGGGTCTTTCCTGAGGGTATCGGTGTTCGGGGAATATATGCGCTCTCCGATTTTCTCGCAATTCATGGGAATCGTACTGTCTTTGTCGAGGTACTCTCGGATACGAATATTAAACCGGAGACGTTGCAGAGGAAGGCGCAGCTACAGCAATACGGGGAGCTGTGTTTCATTCTCTTGGCGGGCACTAAGAGGTCATCTGAACCGAATCTTCTCGCAACAAAGCAGCTAATAAAGTCCTGGGCAGATGTCCTTTATTGTCGCCTTGATCATCGCGGCAATAGAATTGACCGTACCTATAACGCCACTGTTGTCTATGACACAACTCGAAACAATGGCATCCGAGTAGCACTTATGTTCGAGCGATCTGGAAGAAAGCTGGTCGTCTCAGCCAGATTCTTGACGCACTTATACCAAAATTCCGTACTGCCGCGTGCTCACCCCGCCTATATTGTGGAGCCTCTCAGCGACTGCTACGCCGGAATATTTCTTGACGTGTTTAAGATATTTGTGCGCCGAACGGAGAACAAAATAAAGTTTACATCTAAGCGAAGCCACGTTACGTCGTTCCTCGCAATGCGAAGAAAATCGGGTCTTAAGATGATAGGCGCGGACGGACGCGTAACCGCGTGTCTTAAGTGTCATGACATTCTTGGTGTTTTTGTGCTGGAAAAGACAGGGCCGGCTGGTCTTCACGACCTCTTAGCAGCTTTGAGAGAGTACGGGTTGACGCTCCAATACAGCCACGCAGAATTTGAGCAAGGTCTCCAACTCTTGACGAAGCAGCTTACGGATTATCAAAAACCGTAACGCAGCTTCGAGAGAACGTATGCGAAGTTAAGTCTTCTTGGCGTTGTAACGAAAGCAGGTGGAGACGTGATCGTCGACGATGCCGGTGGCTTGCATCCAGGCGTAGACGATGACGGGGCCTACGAATTTGAAGCCGCGTTTTTTTAGCGTGGCAGAGATGTGTTCGGAGAGTGGTGTTTTGGCGGGGATGTCGGCGACGGTTTTGAGGTGGTTGTGGATGGGCTTGCCGCCGGCGAGCGACCAGATGTAGGTGGCGAAGTCTTCGCCGGCGGCTTCCATTTCGAGGTAGATCTGGGCGCCGCGGATGGTGGCTGCGATCTTGGCGCGGGAGCGGATGATGCCGGGGTTGTCGAGCAGGCGGGCGATGTCCTTTTCGGTGTAGCGGGCGATTTTTTTGGGGTCGAAGTTGTGGAAGGCTTTGCGGAAGTTTTCGCGCTTGCGCAGGATGGTGATCCAGGAGAGGCCGGCCTGGAAGCCTTCGAGCATGAGGAGTTCCCAGAGGGCGCGGGAGTCGCGCTCGGGGCGGCCCCATTCGGTGTCGTGGTAGGCCTGCATGAGGGGGTCGTTCTGGGCCCAGGGGCAGCGGGTGATCGGCTTTGCCATTTGGTTACTTTACGCGATTGTAGGAAGGCATATCCCGGGGGCTGAAGCCCGCATTTTCAGAGGTTTGATGTCCGGGCTTGAAGCCCGGACCTATCTCAGAAGCAAGAACAACAGCATGGAAGCAAGAACAACAACACGCGGGCGGGGGAAAGTTGCGCGCAACAGGGGTGGGTGAATGGGTGTTCAGTGGTGTGTAGGCAGGAGGCAGTCGCTAGGGTTTAGCAATGCGAGGTTCGCGAGGCCGGTCGCGGTGAGATTCCGCACCGGCCTTGTCGTTTTTGGGTGGGTAAAGAGAGTGACCCCACGATAGCCTGAAGGACTTCGTTCTTCGGCGACCCCTTCGACAAGCTCAGGGCAGGCTATGGGGCACCCGGATGGTGGGTTGGTTTCTCCATCGGAAGAATTTCCCAATTGATAGTGGAGGAGTGTATAAAGTGCTTGAAATTCCTCTCACTTGAAGGAGAAGTTCTGCCATGAATCTTCGCGCGCTTGCAGCCTCGGTTTTGATTGCGTTTCCACTTGCGCTGGTGGCGCAGACCACTCCCGGCGGTTCGATGCCGCCGAAGAGCTGGGTGGATAAAGACACCGGCCACCGCGTGTGGCGGCTGAGCGACGAGGCGAATTCGGGCGGCTTCTACTTCAACATCAATGCGTTTACGCCGGATGGGAAGCAGATGGTCTATACCGCTCCCGATGGCATTCATGTGCTGGATATGGGGACGATGAAGACGAAGCTGCTGGTGCCGAATAAGGCCGGCGAAGCTCCGCTGCACACGCTGGTGACGGGCAGCAAGACGAACCGCATCTTCTACACGCGGGTCGATCCGGCGACGAAGATCAATGCGGTCTACAAGGCGGACACCAACACGGGAGCGGTGCGCAAACTTACCGACCTGATTGCGCTGCCGAAGACCTCGGGCCTGAGCGTGGTGAGCGTGAATGCGGATGAGACGCTGATCGCAGGTACTTATATTGAAGGCGACGATACGGGCAAGGAGTTTGGCTCGAATCTTCCCACGCCGGCGCAGCCTGCGGGTGGTGCAGACAACCGGGTGGGAAGCGCGGCGCAGGGGCCGCACTATCAGCCGGCGAACAAGGGGCAGATGATGGCGGCGCGGCTGGCGGCGAAGCTGCCGCTGGTGCTGTTTACGATTCGGCTGGAGCCGGGGCCGAACGGCGAGAAGCCGGGCTCGTTCACGACGCTGCTGCACTCGACCGACTGGGTGAATCATCTGCTGTTTTCGCCGGCCGACCCGACGCTGCTGATGTACTGCCACGAGGGATCGTGGGGGCAGGTGGACCGCATCTGGATGATCCACACGGATGGCACGCACAACACGCTGATCCACCACCGGACGATGGTGAACGAGATTGCAGGGCATGAGTTCTGGGGATTGGATGGCCAGACGATCTGGTACGACTGGCAGTTTCCCGCGAGCGAGGACTTCTTCCTCGCTGGATACAACCTGCAGACGGGCAAGCGGACGGCTCTGCACATGCAGCGGGATGAGTGGTCGATTCACTTCAACCTGACGAAGGACCTCGACCTCTACGCCGGAGACGGCGGCGATCCGGGACAGGTGGCGCGGGCGAAGGATGGCGAGTGGATCGAGCTGTTCCATCCGGCGATTCGGACGCCGGGGGCGGCGCAGTTGAATGGGCCGGACTTCTGGCAGCCGGGGGTGCTGCACTCGGAGCATCTGGTTAACATGTCGCACCACGACTACCGCGAGGAGCCGAATGTGCGCTTCTCGCCGGACAAGAAGCTGGTGATCTTTACCAGCAATATGTTCGGGCCGAGCTATGTGTTTGGCGCGGAGGTGGCGAAGGCGACGGACCTGAGCGAGGCGGTGTCGACGCCGGACCTGGCGCGGAAGTTCAATCCTGTGAATCCGACGAAGGGGCACGAGGCGCGGCCTGCTCGGGGCGCGGGCGCGGCGATTCCGGGGGCAGGCACGGCACGCTGAGAGGCCCGTGGGTGGTAGGCCGTTGGCACGAAAGTGTCATGGTCTGTGAGAGTTGGGCTTAGTAGCTTTGGGGCAGGAGATTTCGATGACCCTGCGCCGCTTTGCGTCTTTGCTACTGGTTCTGCTGAGTTTGCCGCTCGCCCTGACACTTGCGGGGTGCAGCGCGCTGCAGACGATCGCGATTACTCCGGCCTCGGGGACGGTGCAGTTGACCGCTGTCGGCCAGACGGCCCAGTACAACGCGATCGGCTCGAGCCAGCAAGGGTCGGCGATTGCGACGACTTCGAACATTACCGGCTCCGTGACGTGGTCTACGAGCAACCCGAGCGTGGCGACGATCGGCGCTTCCGGGCTGGCGACGGCGCGGGGCGCGGGGTTCACGCAGATCCTGGCGCAGTCGGGTGGAATCACCGCGACCTCGGACATGACGGTGAGCATCGCAACGAGTCCCACGACAACCGGGGGAACCATTACGTCCATCGCAGTCATCCCCGGCAATCAAGCGGTTACGTCGCCGGGCCAGACTGGACAGTTTATTGCAATTGGAACGTCTTCGACGGGAGCTACGACGGATCTCACGAACCTGGTGATCTGGCGCTCCAGCAGCACGCAGATCGCGACCATCGGCTCGGCTACTGGGCTGGCCACGGCAGTGGGCAAGGGAACAGCATCGATGACCGCGGTCTATACCGACCCCAGCGGCGGGACCGTGGTGACGGGGACGGCGGTTTTCAACGTGACCGGCGGAACGACGCAGCAGTTTACCGGATTGACGATCACCCCCAGCACGCAGCAGCTTTCGGCTTCGGGGCAGACCAGCCAGTTTATTGCGCTGGGCATCTCGGGGACGACCGGCCTGGAGCAGGATGTGACCAGCTCGAGCCAGATCAAGTGGAACTCGAGCAGCCCGTCGATTGTGACGGTCAGCTCGACCGGCCTTGTCTCGGGAATTGGCGCGGGCGCCACCACCGTCACGGCTGAGCTGACGAACAGTGACGGCAGCGTGGTTTCGGCTTCTGCTATCGTTACGGTTTCGATTACGCCACCGGCAGAGCCTCTGCTCTCGCTGACGATCGTTCCGAGCACGATTACGGTTGGCAACCTACAGGGAACCGGGCAGTTCCTGGCGATTGGAACCTACGCGACCGCGCCCTATGTCCGGGATCTGACAAACTCGCCGGACCTGATCTGGATCTCTGCCATGCCGAGCGTCTTCACGGTCAATACCAATACGGCCGGCAACGCGGGATCGACGGCCGGGATTGTGACTGCCTATGGAACCGGAAGCGGCGTCATCATCGCTGAGGTAAAGGCCACCGACGGCACGATTCAGACGGCCACAGCTACCTTCAACTGCCCTCTCGTGGTTCCGACGCCGACTACGGCAGGCTCGTGCTATCCGGGTTCGGAATCGCCTGCTCTACTGGCAACGCTGACGGTCTATAACGAAGGCGCGAACACGACGAACTGGGAGGTTACGGCTCCTTCCGCGACGGGCACGCCGAACGTGCTCCATTGCGGACCGGCTTCGGCGGTCGGCGGCTCGGTGTGCGTGGCGACTTATCCGGTGGGAACGGTTGTGACCGTTACCGCTCCGGCGACAGGCGCGGCCTTCGGTGGATGGTCTTACAACTGCACGCCGACTGCGGCGATCACTGCAACTGGACCCAATAGTTGCATGGTCACCCTATCGACCAACGATACCGTGGGCGCGATCTTCAACTAACGAAGACGTCGACCCATGGGTAGCAAAGCAAAGCCCCACATCCTAGACGCGGATGTGGGGCTTTGCTTTTAATGCAGGCTAGAGCGGCTGGTAGTAGCGAGCCTCGGGGAAGGCGCAGGCCTGGCAGAGCGTGCGTCCTTCGATGATGATTTCGCGGTCGTAGTTGATGCCCTCGCCGCAGAGGTCGCAGGCGATGCGTGGGGACTTGTAGCCGGGCATCTCGCGCGGGTGCAGCGGGATGGAGACCCATTCGGTGGAGAAGAGTTCGGCGTCGGGGAGTTCGCGGTAGGCGAGCATCTGCTGGGCGTTTTTGGGTTCGATGTGGGGGTAGAGTTCGCGTGCGCGGTCTTTGGAGGACTCGAGCGCGGCGATGCGGATAGCGCGGCCTGCGGGGATAGTGTTGAGGTTGAGTTCGGGGTTGGCGGGATCGGGAATTGCAGGGCGGCCGAGGTCGAGAAAGCTGGCGGCCATCTTGCCCCAGTCGCGGAATTTGAGGGCGCGCTTGCCGAGCCGGCAACCAGTCACTACGCCTATGGCGTCTGTTGCACAGCGGTCGATCTCGACGAAGGTGACGAGGCGCTTGCGGTCGGGGCCGGTGCGTGGCTCGTCGATGCCGAGAATGCTGCATCCGAGCATGGCCATGCGCACGCCGAGGATCTGGCCGGCACAGAGATGGCCGTGGGCGATCTCAGCTTCGCGGAGGAGGGAGTCGAGGGACTGCATAAGAAAGATGATAGAGCCAGTTGCAGGTTGCAGGTTGTCAGTTGTCGTCGGCGGGGGTGGGGTCGCCTTCTTCGATGAGGGAGGCGGCGCCGACTACGTCGAAGGTCATTGGGTCGGCCCCGGTAGGCTGGAGGGTGACGCGCAAGGGGCTGCGTTGCCACTGAGCCGGTTTGCAGACGGGCAGGACAGGAGCGGGCTGCGGCCATTTGCCGATCTGCTTCTGCACGACCGCGCGGCGTGCGCCAAGCTGCGCAACGAGGGCGAAGAGGCCTCCTTTGACGGTGGCCGCGCTTCCGCAGTAGGCGGCGTAGTCGCGGAACCAGACTGCTTCGGAGATGTTGTTGTCGAAGTCGGGCAGATGCAGCGCGGTGATGCGGCCGGTGGTGCGGTCGACCAGAAGCCACGGGCCGGGTTGCCAGCTCCAGCGCGCGGCGGTATCTCCGGGGAGCGAGTCGTTGAGCCGCATTGCGCGGCGGATGGTGAAGCTGCGGTCGGTGACGTCGTGGGCTTCGCCGGTGGTCCACTCCTTCTGGCGGCCATCGAGGGTGAGGGAGCGGACCTTGAGGGTGAGGGCTCCGGCTGGCTTGTCGGTCTCGCCTGAGGGTGCGCCGGTTTTGTCCGAGGCCGCGGCTATTTTGTCCGAGGTGGCGGCGCTTTCAGGCGGCGTGTACGGGACTTTGCGGACTGCGCCGAGTGCGACGAGGTGGGTTTTGGGGGGCGCGGCGAAGGCGAGGGAAGAGGCGAAGAGCAGTGCGCATACGAGTCTGGTGCATACGAGTCTGGCGCATACGAATCTGGCGCATACGAATCTGGCGCATACGAATCTAGGAAGCAGTCGCACAGGAGCGGAGGAAAAAGTCTGCATGCGCGTGAGGGTAGCGCGTAGGGCCGGGTGGACGCAAGGGGCGAGTGCAAAAGGTTTGTCCCTCCACCCGTTCGCGGTTCGACGAGGAGTGGAAGGACAAGGCTTGGAGTGGAAGGACAAACCTGGGGAGGGCTGAAGCCGTTTCCTGATTGCTATGCGCCGGACAGGTGATGGAAGCAGAGGGTGCGAGCCGTCCGGTCCTGCCCGGCACCCCTGGTGTTGAAGTTAGTTGGCGCCGGCGGCTTTCTCTTCTGCCATGATCTGCTGGCGTTCCTTGTCGAGCTCGGCGTTCTGGGCCTCAAGGGCCTTGCGCTGGGCTTCGAGCTTCTTGTTGGCGACGTCGATGCGCTTGGCGTCCTGGAGGATCTCGCCATTCTTTTTGACGATTGCGCGTTCGGTGGAGACCTGGTCGTTGAGCGCCTTGTTCTTGTTGGCGATGCTCTCCTTGAATCCGGTCAGGTCAACCGGGCCGCTATGGGCCGCAGGGGCTGCGGCGGGAGCCGGGGTAGCGGCGGGGACGCCGGCGGGAACGCTGGCGGGTGTGCCGGCAGCGACAAGCACCGAGTTCTGGCTGAAAGCAGGAACGGCGCAGAGCGAGATCAGTACAGCGCATGTTGGCATGAAACGCATAAGACACCTCAGGAAAGAAAAGAGAAATTGGTAGATGCAGCGTTTAGGTCATGAGTCCGGGAAGATCTGGACATCGAAATCAAGGGCAGTGCAACGGTTCGGAGATGGTAAAGAGAACTTCATGCGCAGATCGTATTCCCGTGTGTGAATCTGCGCTCTAGCACTTTCGGGGGATAAGGATGCGGAATTACCGCGACAGTTGGAAGACCACCTTGATGGTTGCGGCGACTTCGGTGCGCTCTCCGTTCACACTGTAGGGGCGATAGCGAGCGACCCTGACGGCGTCGAGCGCTGCCGTGCGCAGCATCATCGGGCCGCTGATTGCATGGAGGCTGGAGATGTTGCCCTCCCTGGAGATGATGGCCTCCATCACGACCGCGCCCTCAACATGGGCGCTGACGGCGATCGACGGATAGACCGGGACGATCGGGGTCAGCAACATTCCCTGCGAGACGCCGGAGGAGACACGGACCGGGCCGGGGTCGGCGACCGAGACGCTGGGCTGGAGCGCATCGGCGGCCACGGGCCTTGCGACGGGGGAATTCGCGGCGACGGCGACGGGATCGGCTACGCGGACCAGCGAGGCATCCGTATTGTTGACGATCCGGTTATCGAGGACCTGGGGCTGAGAGGCGGCCGGCTCTGGAGCTACTACTGGCGCGGGACGCGCAGGAATGGATTCGGCGCGGGGAGCAACAGCCGTCTCGACCGGCCCCGGCGGAGGCGGCTCGACCCTGGCCGGGGCTACCGGCTCAACGCGTACGGGAGCGGCGGGCGGCGGGGTGGAGACGGACACGCCGGTCGCCTCCGACTGCATCGCCTGGCTCTCGCGAGCGAACTCGGCGTTCTGCGCATCGAGCTCTTTGCGCTCGGCGGCAAGCCGCTTGTTGTCGGCATCGATGCGCTTGGCATCCTGAAGAATGGCGGTGTTCTTCTTGACGATCGCCTTGGTGGTGGTCACCTGGTCGGTAAGCGTCTTGTTCTTTTCTTCGATGTGCTCTCTGAAGCCTGTGAGGTCAACGGGACCCTTGGTGGTGGTTGCCCCGGAAGAGGTGGTGGAGGACGTGGTGTTCTGGCTGAATGCGGGGACTACGCCGCAAGAGAGGATCAGGACAACTGAGGTACGAAAGAAGCGCATAGCGGACACCTCAAAGAGGGAAAAGATCGTGGTAAGTGGAACGTTGATGTCTGCCTGTTCAGTCGCTCGGAACAGGACTGGTAATGTGACTACCGGATGGTTATCGGCGGAAAGTCCCGGAACGATACATTCGGCAAACTAAAATACTCTGCCCCGGCCCAAAAAAGGCTGAAGCGAGACTCTATGGCGAAATCGTAGCCCGGGCACTGCTGCAAGGCTGTAGCACTTTCGGGGTATCCGGGTCCCATGACCGGGGCAGCGTGACCGTCCTCTAAGGCGGTGCAACGGCAGGTTCCAAGCGGAGATTTGCAGAGGGCCGCGAGTTTCCCAGACTGGCGCGGAGTAGTATCGTGGTGAGAGCGGTCTCGAAGGACTGCCGATGATGCGGCAGCCTTGACTGGACAGACCCCGAATATTGCCGCGGAACGAAATCGCGGATATTCAACCCGGACTTGGCCGGAAACCGGACACGCACGACCTATGCAGGCAACGAGCGAAAGGAAACAAACGAATTATGTGGAAACCGAACCAGACTGGACCAAATTCTCCCTCTACCCCTGAACCCATTCGCCCCGTCGCCCCGTCGGCACCCTCAACCTTTGAGTCCGGCACGGTGCGGCCGACGAGTGGCGCGGCTCCGTCGGCTGCCATCCCGACCGGAGAGCAGGCGACGATCGGCAAGTCGCTGGTCGTCAAGGGCGAGGTTTCAGGATCGGAGTCCCTCTATATAGATGGCAAGGTGGAAGGGGCGATCAACCTTCCGGGCAACCGCGTGACCGTTGGGCGCAATGGACAGGTGGCGGCCAACATAACCGCACGCGAAGTCGTGGTGCTGGGCAAGGTGCGCGGCAATGTGCATGCCAGCGATCGCGTGGACATTCGCAGCGAAGGCTCGCTGACCGGCGATGTGGCGGCGGCGCGTATCTCGATTGAGGATGGCGCGTTCTTCAAGGGTGGCATCGACATCCGCAAGCCGGGCGATAGCAAGGCTGGTGACGGTGGCAAGAATGGCTCGATGGCGGTTGCCGAGCCGATTGCTGTCGAGGCGTAAGTCACAGATTTATAATGGGCCTGATCCCAGCCCGGACGTTTCTGTCCGGGCTGCGGTAGCATTGTGCTACCATTTGAAGCATGGGACAGCCGGTAAAGCTTTCGGATGAGTTGATTCTTGACGCAAGGGTGGCGAGCGAAGCGATGGAACGATCCATCGCTGGCCAGGTGGAGTTCTGGGCTCGCCTGGGAAAGTCCATGGAAAGCCTCCTGACGGGCCAGCAGATGATGGTGCTCGGGCGCGAGGCAAAGAGCCAATCCATCGTTGAGCGTTTAGACACAGTAGATACGCCGGCGGGTAGGCAGCGCGTTAAGGACTATCTTGCCAGTGAACCCTACCCGCACTACTTTGCGCATCCCGAGAAAAGAGGCTTTCTGATCCGCGAAGAGGAGGATGGTCGGCGTACTACGGGCAAGTTCGTGAACCGCGAGTTCGTCGCAATCAAGTCCTCCAAAAAGGTTGTTGCGGCTTGAAGCTCGCGCTGGATGAACGGCCTCTAATGGTTGCGATCGCAGGGCCCAACGGCGCGGGGAAATCAACTTTTTACGAGACGCAACTCAAAGTTTACGGGTTAAGTTTCGTGAACGCCGATAACCTGGCGCGTCAAATTAGCCTGGATGCTTACAAGGCGGCTTCGGCTGCCGATACGGTACGCCGCGAGCTGGTGCGGCAGCGCCAAAATTTTTGTTTTGAGACCGTATTCTCCGATCCGGTGGGCGACAAGATTACGTTTTTGAGAGAGGTCGAGAGGTCGGGATATCGAGTTATTCTCTGCTTTATCGGGATATCTGCAGCCGAAGTATCAGAACAACGGGTTGCCATGCGGGTATCGAAGGGCGGCCATGATGTACCTCAGCACAAGATCTCGGAGCGGTATTCGAGGACACTCACCAATCTGAAGCTGGCTATTGAGACGCTGCCGGATGTGCGGGTGTTCGACAACGACGATCTGGATCATCCATACAGACTTGTAGCGCAGTGTGAACGCGGGCAAGTGATGAAGCTGCACAAACCGGTGCCTAGCTGGCTACGGCCGCTTCTCCCGAAGGCGTAAGCGACTCCAGCAAAGCCCGGGTCTCCGTGAGGACGTCTTCGGCCTTCGCGGATGTCAGCGGCCAGCGGAGGACACCTTGCGGGGTGAACTGCGCGCCGCGTTTGGCGTTGCGGCTGACGAGCTTCATCATCATTCCGGGATCGACAGAGGTGCGGGCGAGTGAGGTGCTGCCTTGCTGTGAGGTATCGGCGGCTGCGGCGGCGAAGCGGATGTGCAGCATCTCGACGAAGGTTTTGCTGACCGCGGGTTTTGGGGGCTGGTGGCGGCGGAGCATGGTGTGCTGGGGGCCGGTGCTGGGTTTTGGCGCGGCGGTGGGCAGTTCTATCTGGGTGCGCTTGCGGTCGAGCTGGGCGATGCCGAGGCGCTCGCAGAGCAGGCGCAGTTCGCCGGCGGCGAGCAGGTTGAGGACGGATTCGGGGGGCTCGCCATAGCGGTCCTGCAACTCGGCGCGAACGTCGGCGAGCGTGGCAGTATCCTCCGCGCCGGCGATGCGTTTGTACATGCGGAGGCGCTGGTTCTCTTCGGGTATGTAACTGGAATCGATACGTACCGAGATGCCGAGGTTGATGGAGGTGCCCGCGTGGGCGGGTTTGTCTTCCTCGCCCTTTATTTTGCGCACGGCCTCTTCGAGCATGGAGGTATACATTTCGAAGCCGATGGCCTCGATGTGGCCGGACTGTTCGCCGCCGAGCATGTTGCCCGCGCCGCGGAGTTCGAGGTCGAGCGCGGCGATCTTGAAGCCGGCTCCGAGGTCGGAAAATTCTTTGAGCGCGGCGAGGCGGCGGCGGGCGATTTCGGTGAGTTCCGCTTCCGGCGGGATAAGCAGATAGGAATAGGCGCGGCGATTGCTGCGACCTACGCGGCCGCGGAGCTGGTAGAGCTCGCTGAGGCCGTGGCGATCGGCTCGGTTGATGATGATGGTGTTGGCGAGTGGGATGTCGAGGCCGTTCTCAATGATGCTGGTCGCGACAAGCACGTCGTACTCATGGTTCATGAAGGCGAGCATGACGCGTTCGAGTTCGGCCTCGGGGAGCTGGCCGTGGCCGATGACGATGCGGGCGGAGGGGACGAGTTCGCGGATTTTGGAGGCGAGCTCGTAGATGGTTTCGACGCGGTTGTGGACGAAGTAGGTCTGGCCGCCGCGTTCGAGCTCCATCTCGATGGCGGTGCGGACGAGCTTCTCGTCGAACTTGGCGACGATGGTCTGGATGGCCATGCGGTCTTTGGGCGGCGTCTCGATGATGGACATGTCGCGCAGGCCGATGAGCGACATGTGCAGGGTGCGCGGGATGGGAGTGGCCGACATGGCGAGCACATCGATCTGCGCGCGCATCTGTTTGAGGCGCTCTTTGTGGCGGACGCCGAAGCGCTGTTCCTCGTCGACGATGAGCAGGCCGAGGTCTTGAAATTTCAACTTCTGGCCGAGGACGGCGTGGGTGCCGATTAGGATGTCGATTTTGCCTGCCGCAGCCTTTTCGAGGATAACGGTCTTTTCCTTCGCGCTGCGGAAGCGCGAGATCATCTCGACGGTGACGGGGAAGTTGGCGAAGCGGCGTTTGAAGGACTCGAAGTGCTGAAACGCGAGCACGGTGGTGGGGGTGAGGACTGCGACTTGTTTTCCATCCTGCACGGCCTTGAAGGCGGCGCGCATCGCGACTTCGGTCTTGCCGTAACCGACGTCTCCGCATAACAGCCGGTCCATGGGTTGCGTGCTCTCCATGTCGTGCTTGATGTCGGCGATGGCGGTGATCTGGTCGTCGGTCTCGTTGAAGTCGAAGGCGTCCTCGAACTCGCGCTGCATGTTGGTGTCGGGCGAAAAGGCAGTACCGACGGCGGCCTGGCGCTGTGCGTAGAGCTTGAGCAGTTCGGCCGACATGTCTGCCATTGCCTTCTTGACGCGGGCCTTGGTCTTCTGCCACGCCTGCGTGCCTAGCTTGTTGAGTTCGGGTGGAGGGCCCGTCTCGGACGAGCGATATTTCTGGATGAGGTCGAGGCGGGTGAGCGGGACGTAGAGCTTGGCCTCGTCGGCGAACTCGAGGATCATGAGTTCGAGCGGCGGCTGGTCGTTCTCTTCGATGACGCGCAGGCCACAGTAGCGCGCGATGCCATGTTCGACGTGGACGACGTAGTCGCCGACGGTGAGGTCGCGGAAGTCGGAGACGAATGCCGAGGTCTTCGACTTGCTGCGCGTGACGGGGCGCGCCTGCACGTCGGCATCGTCGTTGAGGTCGTTTGCGCCGAAGAGGATGAACTGGCGCGCAGTGGCGCGTCCGTCGGCGTCTTTCAGATCGAGAACCTGGACGCCGTTGGCGATGGCGGTCTTGACGATGACGGGCGTGCGAAGATCGCCGGCGAGGTAGCTGGATTCGGAGTAGACGGTGGAGCTGCCGGGCGCCTGCGTGCGCGAGCCGAGGCGGTACGGGACCTGATACTCCTGCAGCAGGCCCGCGAGGCGCTCGACTTCGCCTTGATTCGGCGCGGCGATGAGGACACGGGCATCCTGCGCGATGAGTCCGTTGATCGCGTCGACCATCGTTGGAATGCTGCCGTGGAAGCGCTGGGTGGGGCGCGTGGCGAAGTCGACCTCGGAGAGATCACTGCGGTCGGCGTCAAGGATGTCGACGAGGCCGAGTTGGTCGAGTTCGAGACCGGAGAATTTTCGCAGGCGGTCGTCGAGGTCCCAGGGCGAGAGATAAATATCTTCGGGGCGGACTAGGTTGCCGATGCCGGAGCGCTCGTGGCGCTGCTCGACCTTGTTCCACCAGCGCTCGCCCTGGTTTTTGACCATCGCGGGTTCTTCGAGGAAGACGCGGGTGGTGGGGCCGAGGAGATCGAGCAGGTTAAGATTCGCGCCGGCGACGGGAGCGAAGAACTCCCAGCCGGGGAAGATAGTAGCCTCGCCGGTGCGGGTTGCGACGTGGGCGCGGAGTTCGGCAGGTTCCTCGCCGCCTTCGAGTTCGGCTCCCGCGAGGCCGCTGCGCGTGAGGCGGGCGTTGATCGCGGTGAGGATTTTTTCGGTGACGGGAGTTTCAGTGAGCGGGAGCAGCAGCGCTTCGTCGAGCGTGGAGGCGGAGCGCTGCGTGTCGGGGTCGAAGCGGCGGATGGACTCGATCTCGTCGCCGAAGAAGTCAATGCGGACGGGGCGGTCTGATTCCGGAGAGTAGACGTCGAGGATGCCGCCTCTCAGTGTTACCTGGCCGGGCATCTCGACGACGTCGACGCGGGTGTAGCCGACGGAGAGGAGATGCTCGACGAGCATGTCGGGGAGGTACTCTTCGCCGCGCTTGAGGTGCAGTGCGAGGGCGGCGTAGTGGTCGCGCGGGAAGAGGCGCATGCAAGCGGCTTCGATGGGCGCAATGATGAGGCGTGCTGGCTCTTTTAGCTGCTGGCCAGTGGCGATCTTCCACAGCGTCGCGGCTCGCGACTCCTGGATCTCGGGATGGGGGGAGAGATTTTCGAAGGGGAGGACATCGTGCGCGGGGAGGCGCAGGACGGATTCGGCGGCGAGCGCGCCGGTGAGCTCGCAGGCGGAGAGGATGGCGGCGTGGAGCACCTCGGCGGCCTTGTTGTCGGCGACCAGGATGAGGCAGGGCGCGTTGGCGGCGCGGACGAAGAGCGGAAGATACAGCGCACGGGCGGTGAAGGTGAGGCCGGAGACACGTCTGCGCCCGCTGCCGGCGCTCAGATGGCGACGGACACGTTCGAAGGGGACGGAGTTTTCCAGGTCCGCGAGAAGTTCGCGGACGAAGGGGAGAATCATAAGCCTGGGTTAAGTCTAACCTCTCGGCGCCAATGCTATGCTGCCAGCATGATTCGTGCGTTCTCACTAGCATTTCTAATCGCCGCTATAGCTCCGTCGTTGCGGGCAGTAGCCCAACTGGATGCACCTACTGCTATTAGCGATGCTGGCTTCAGCGGTTGCTCACAGGATGCTTGCATGTTTGTGCCGAATTCAGAGCATCCGAAGATTTACCATCGCGGCGATCTGACCTATACCATCGAGGCGTCACCAACTGATGAAGGAGGCAGATTCGTTCTAAGGCGGGACGGAAAGACTTTACTTGCAACTCCATTGAAAGATCTGAGTGCAAGCGTTTTTGTTGTTTGGTCCAAAGGGAGCGACTGGTTTGCCGCTACCTGGAGCGACGGCGGTGCAATAGGAAATTTCCATACACGTGTGTTCCATGTGATCGGCGACGGAGTCCACGAAGCGTCCTCCGTCGAACCCGCGTTTCGCGCCTTTAGGCTAAGGCATTATTGCAAAGCGCGTGGAGACAATGTCCAGGCATATGGATGGGATAGGACGACTGGCGCATTGATTCTTGTGATGTCGGTGTATGACACCAGCGATTGCGGCAGAGAAACGGGGCACATGGAGGCTTACTTTGTTCAACCCGGTGATGGCGTTGTCATACGGCATCTTTCATTAGCTCAATTTGATGCGTATGCGAAGCGTAATCCGGTCCCGTAGAGTTTTATGCCTTAGCGGCTTAAAGCTTGGAGCTGTTGCTAGAATCGGAATAAATATGTCGACGATGACTACGCTCTCGCCCGAGGTTCTTGCCAAGTACCAGCCCGTGATCGGGCTGGAGGTTCACGTCCAGTTGCTGACCGAGTCGAAGGCCTTCTGCGGGTGCGTGAACCGGTATGGCGGCGAGCCGAATACGCACGTCTGCCCGACGTGCCTTGGCCTGCCGGGCGCGCTGCCGGTGCTGAACCGGCGTGCGGTGGAGCTGGCGGTGCTGGCGGCGAAGGCGATTCACTGCGAGATTCGTGAGACGAGCATCTTTTCGCGGAAGAATTATTTTTATCCCGATTCGCCGAAGGGCTATCAGATCTCGCAGTTCGATAAGCCGATTGGGGAGGGTGGATATATCGATGTTCCCGATGCAGCGGGCGCGACGAAGCGCATCGGCATCACGCGACTGCACATGGAAGAGGATGCGGGGAAGAGTATTCATGACGGGTTTGCGGATTCAGTGTCGCGGACTTACATCGACCTGAACCGGTGCGGGACGCCGCTGGTGGAGATTGTGAGTGAGCCGGATCTGCGGACTGCGGATGAGGTGTTCGAGTATCTGACGAAGTTGAAGGAAATCCTGCTGTACACCGGCGTGAGCGACTGCAATATGGAAGAGGGCAGCCTGCGCTGCGATGCGAATGTGAGCGTGATGCTGAAGGGCGCGAAGGAATTTGGGACGAAGGCTGAGGTGAAGAACGTCAACAGCTTTCGCTACATTCGCGCGGCGGTGGAGTATGAGATTGAGCGGCAGATCGAAGTGATCGAAGGCGGCGGACGCGTGGTGCAGGAGTCGCGTCTGTGGAACAACGCGGAGGGCCGGACGTACTCGATGCGCTCGAAGGAGCAGGCGCACGACTACCGTTATTTTCCTGAGCCGGACCTGCCACCGCTCGTTGTTGGCCCGGAGTGGCAGCGCGAGATCCTGGTGGCGTTACCGGAGCTTCCGGAGGCGCGGCGCGCGCGCATGATTGCGGAGTACGACATCAACCAGCAGGATGCGATGACGCTGACGGCGACGCGCGCATTTGCCGACCAGTTTGAGACGGCGGCGAAGGCGGCGAAGAGTCCGAAGCGCGTGGTCTCGCTCATCACGAGCGAATTGACGGGGCGTCTGAAGGCCGCGGGGCTTGAGTTGGAGCAGTCGCCGGTGTCGCTGAAGGGGATCGTCATGGCGGCGGACCTGGCGGAGTCGGGCGATCTTTCGAGCAAAATGCTGAAGCAACTGCTGGACACATCTTTCGCAGAGGGCAAGGATTTCGCCGAGGTGTACGAACGCGACAAGCCGCAGCAGATCTCGGATTCATCGGTCATTGAAAAAATGATCGATGAGGTGATCGCCGCGAATCCCAAGCAGGTGGAGCAGTATCGCGGAGGCAAGAAGACGGTTGCGGCGTTCTTCGTCGGCAACGTGATGCGTCTTTCGAAGGGGCAGGCGAACCCGGCGTTGCTGAATGAGCTGGTGACGAAGAAGCTGGATAGCCTGGGCAGTTCCTCTGGCATCTAATCGTCACGTGCGTTCAAAATTTTCCTATCGGGTGAACCTGTGTCACGCTGGGCTCGCCGCCGCTGCGTTCGCGCTGGGCGGATGTCACAGCGCGGTCGCGCCTACAACCTACGTCAAGCAGGACCGCACGATGCCGCCGAAGACGGTATTGCTCTCGACGATGATGAGCGACCTTTCGGCGCAGCCGGGATTCGATGAGCAGGTGATCGCCGCGCTGTCGAAACAGTCGAAGACGGGCGCGGCGATTCTTTCGCCCAAGCTGCTGCATGCGATGCGCGTCTTTATCGCGGGCAAGAATTGGGGAGCGCTCGATACCTTTCCCGGATGGGAGATGGCCGACATCAATCCGGTGGTCGATGTCTCGGGCGATCTCGATCGGTCGGTGAAGGAGGTGCAGCCGCAGCCGATCACTGCATATATCGATCTTGGCGAGTATTCGCTCGAACGGGAGCAGACCGTTGAACTGGATCGCCCTTCGACTCTGCCAGGTTTCTCGACCAATGGGATCGTGACTCCGCTGATGGATGGCGTGGTGCGCGGCGATGGGGCGGACCCCCAGCGCGCGCCGCTGCACAGTGAGAGCCAGCGGCTGGCGGAGGTGATGAATCGCCTGGCGCTGAATGGACATGATGGCAATCAGTTGGAAGGTGTGGCGGCGATGACTGCGACCCTCGGCGGCAACGTTGTAAAGACCCCGGAAGATCTGGTGCGTGCGCTACAGGCGACGGGGCACCAGGTCACGATTGCGGATGCGCGATACTTCGCGAACTTCGGCCATCTGCATTACGAGGGCAATGACGTAATGATGCCGTTCTGGGTCGACGCGGAGGTGCTGGTTCCAGGGACAGACCGCACGCTGAAGGTGCCGGTGGCGCATGCGGAGTATGAGTGGCTGGTGCGCGGGCCGAAGATCAATGCGGACGTTTCTTTTTACTTCGGCATCGACGGCAAGGCAGAGTTTCGCACCATGGACACGCTCGACCAGGCGTGGGTGATGGGTCGCCACGCGCATGAATATCGTGGCTCGGACGCTGTTGAAGTGACGCGGCTGACCGGACTGTTGACGCTCGCCTATGCGCACGAACACCTTGACCATCCGAAGCTTCCCTTTGGCGGCTACTATGCGCTAGGCGTCTGCCAGGACGGCATCGCGGCGATCGAGCAGAAGATGACGGGCGCGTCGACGCTTTTTCCCAACACCGCGGATATGGAGCTGTTCAAAGATTCGCGCGATGCCGAGATCAACGGGCTGCTCGCGGAGATTCCCAAGGACCGCGATGGCGGCCATCCCGCGATGGAGCGCATCTTCGGCTCGTTGCCTACGACGGACCTTGAAGGCGTCACGATTCCCGGGCTTGCGGCCGATCTCATGAGCGTGCATAAGGCCTGGCATGATGGAACGCTGCGGTATCACAACCGCGCTCTCTGGCAGGCTCTCGTTGTCTGGGGATGTGGCGTATTTGCGGTGCTGGTCATAGGTCTGCTTGTGGTGCGGCGACTTCATCGTTGGAGAAGAGCCGCATAGCCATCTGTGGGTGCGATCCTGGAAAGTTTTTCGGCGAGATTTTGTGCAACTGATACGGTGCAGAATGCTTCCAAGCAGGATGGAGGCAAATCCATGGCAGCCAAAAAGTCCGGAACCAAGAAATCTGCAACGAAAAAGTCAGCGAAAAAAACTTCTGCGAAGAAGTCTTCGAGGAAGACGACAAGCAAGAAGAGCACCACTCGCAAGTACAGTCCCGCAGCAGGCAAGAGCGTCGAGCGCGAGATGAAGGCGATGAAGCAGGGCAAGCTGAAGAGCGGCGGGAGCGGCAAGAAGGTAACGAACCCGAAGCAGGCGATCGCGATCGGATTGTCCGAGGCGCGCAAGGCTGGCAAGAAGGTCCCGAAGAGGAAATAGAGATTGGCAAGAACGCACCCGGGGCGCGAGCCGCTGCCTTCATCTGCAGAGGTAGCGCCTCTATTTTTTGTCTGAACTGGAAGCTGAGGTTGCGGGAGCCGAAGTCGCAGCGGGAGCGGCCGCAGCGGTTGTGCTGGGAGCAGGCGAAGCTTTGGTCTCGCTGGCCGATGGCGAGGCGGAGGTGTCGCTCGAACCGCTCGACGATCCCCCGCCGGAATCGCCCTTGCTCTCGCCGGTGGTGTTGGAAGGCTTCGCGTTGCCGTAGCCGTCTTTGAACCAGCCGCCGCCCTTGAAGGCGATGGCCGGCGCGGAGATCACGCGTTCGAGCGTTCCTCCGCAATGGGGACAGACGGTAATCTCCGGGTCGGAGTACTTCTGGATCTTCTCCGTGTGCCGGTGGCACTGCTTGCATTCGTATTCGTAAAGCGGCATTCGCGATTTCCTTTAGGCCTTTTCCAGCTCTACCAGCCGCACGCTGGCGATGGCCTCGACTTTACGCAGAGCTTCAATCGCGGCATTTGCATCGCTCGCGTTCTTCACGTCGATCTGCACCACAGCCAGTGCCTGTCCCTGCGGAACGCGCTGCGAGCGAGTGGAACGGCCCAGCGCGAAGTTTGCGATGTTCAGTGAATGCTCGCCGAGGATGGTGCCGATGCGCCCGACGACGCCGGGAACGTCGTGGTTGCGAATGGTGACGAGCGTGCCGTTGAGCGGAGCCTCGATGTCGATGCCGTCATAGGTCAACAGGCGCGGCGAGGTGCCATGCAGCACCGTCGCCGATCCGCTGGCGTCGCCATCGGAGAAGTGCAGCACGATCTTCAGCACGCTTCCCGAGCCGCCCGTGGTGAACTCCTTTTTATCTTCCTGGAGGCGGATGCCGCGCTCCTGCGCAATCGCCGCGGCGTTGATGCGGTTGACGACCTCGGAGTTGGCGAGCACGCCGGTGATTGCCGCGTTGCGGATGAGGTCGGTCTTGCCCTGGGCGATGCGGCCCGAGTAGGTGAGCTGAATCGACTCCAGATTGCCCGTCGTCGCATGCGAAAGAAAGAGGCCAAGGCGCTCCGCCATTTCGACGTAGGGCGAGACCTCTTCGTATTCCTCGCGGGAGAGCGAAGGCATGTTGACGGCGTTCTGCACCACGCCGAGCTTCAAGTAGTCGCGCACCTGCATGGCGAGCTGGATGCCGATGGCCTCCTGGGCCTCGTCGGTGGAACCGGCGACGTGCGGCGACAGGAGGACGTTGTCGAGATCAAAGAAGGGCGAGTCCTTCAGCGGCTCCTTGCGGAAGACGTCGAGCGCGGCGCCTGCGACATGGCCGGAGCGGATAGCGTCAGCAAGGGCGGCCTCGACGATCAGTTCGCCGCGCGCGCAGTTGATGATGCGGATGCCCTTCTTCATGATCGCAAGCGAGGTGGCGTTGATGAGGCCTTCGGTCTGCGTGGTGAGGCCGACGTGCAGCGTGAGGTAGTCGGACTGCTTGAAGATCTCGTCGATGGGCACGAGCGTCACCTCATTTTCGCGCGCGATGACCGGCGCGATGAACGGGTCGTAGCCGATCAGCTCCATACCGAAGGCCTTCGCGCGGCGCGCGACTTCGAGGCCGATGCGGCCCAGGCCGACGATGCCGAGGGTCTTGCCGCGCAGCTCCGAGCCCTGCAGCGATTTCTTCTCCCACTTGCCTGCGTGCATGGTGGAGTTGGCGCGCGGGATGGCGCGGGCCATCGAGACCATGAGGCCAAGCGTCAGCTCGGCGACGGCGACGGCGTTGGCGCCTGGGGTATTCATCACGACGATGCCGCGATGGGTGGCGGCGTCGGTGTCGATGTTGTCGACGCCCACGCCGGCGCGGCCGATGACGCGCAGCTTCGGCGCGGATTCGAGCAGCTTGGCGTCGGCCTGCACGGCGGAGCGGACGACGAGGCCATCCGCGTCGGCGAGTTCGGCTTCGAGGCCGCCGGGGCCGAGCTTGGCGATTTCATCGGCGGTCACCAGGTTCCAGCCGGCTTCCTGTTTCAACACCGCCAGCGTTGCCGGCGAAACTTTCTCTGCGATTACGATCTTCATGCCCATCCTTCTTCGGCTGGCGCGGCCAGCGGTTCACTCTGAGTAAGACGTCATCTTTAATTATGCCTGTTATGGCTGGAAATAATGCGGGACGAAGCTGCTGAGGTTGTCGGTAATCGGCCCGGCCGATTCGCGGATGCCCATGCCGCCGCACTCCTGATCGATCATCCAGAGGCCGAGGACGGGATAGCGCGACTCGGCCGCATCGCGGAAGACGGCTTCGGGGCCGAGCGCCTGCACGATGCGCGCGCCGTCGTAGGGGCCGTCCGTGCCGGTGACGGTGGCATTGTTGCGGACGAGGGTGATGTTTGCGCCTTCGCGGGAGTGGAGCGGCTTGCGGACGTAGTCGCGGAGACCGTGGGATGCGGTGGCGTCAGAGTCGAACCAGGCGGCGAGAAGGTTTTCGTGATTGGGGTAAAGCTCCCACAGGATGGGCAGGATGCCCTTGTTCGAGAGCAGCATCTTCCAGATGGGCTCGATCCAGCGCATCTCGCTGTAGGTGGCGAGGGCGTTTGGCGCGAACTGCTCGGCCATCATCGACTCCCAGGGATAGAGCTTGAAGATGGAGTCGATGCGGTTGTCGTCGAGGTCGAGGAAGGCGTTGCGGTCGGGATTCCAGCCGATGTCGAGCATCGCGATGGGCTGGGTCGAAAGGCCTGCCTGCCGCGCGGTGTCTTCCAGGTAGGCGAGGGTAAGCATGTCCTCGGGTTCTTCGGTGCCGGAGAAGTAGACGGGCACGTTGAGGGATGGAGCGATGTCCTTCCACTTGGCGATGAGGCGCTCGTGGATCGAGTTGAACTGATCGGGCGTCGCGGAGGTGAGGGATGGGCCGACCTCTTCGAGCCAATGCCACTGCACGACGGCGGCTTCGAGTAGGGAAGTGGGGGTGTCGGCGTTGTATTCGAGGAGCTTCGGCGGCGCGGAGCCGTTGTAGAGGAAGTCGAAGCGGCCGTAGAGCGCGGGTGGCTCGGCGTTCCATGCGGCCTCGATCACGGGCGCTGCTTCGGCGGGGATTTCAAGTTCGGCGTAGCGCTTGTTGTCGATGACGTGCTGCGCGGCGGCGAGGCACATCCCCTGCATGGCGTTGGCGGCGGCTTCGAGCGTGTCGATCTCGGCGGCGGTGAACTCGTAGCAGGCGGACTCGTCCCAGTAGGTACGCGGGGCCATCGCCTCGGGGGAGTGGTAGGTCAGGCCGACGGATTCAACTTTGGTCTGCCAGTCTGTGCGAGGAGTGAGATTAATTCGCCGCATTACTCCGCCGCTCCGGCGCCGCTGGAGTGGGTGCTGCCGAAGCCGCCACGTGTGGTTGGCGATGCGTAGGAGTGGCCGGCCATGGGCGCATATCCGCCTCCGCCCACCATGCTGCCCAGGACGTAGCCGCCGTATCCGCCGTAGTAGTAGCGGTACGGCATGGGATAGAAGCCGCCCGTGGGATTGGGTTGCGGCTGCTTGCCGCACAGGCTGTCGGCGACGACCGCGTTGTGCTCATCGACGCAGCGCTGCATCTCGGGGTGGCGGCAGGCGGTGAGCATGGCGAGAGCCGCGGTGGCGAGCAGAGGAGCGGCGACGCTGGAGGATTTTTTCACGGACGTTAGTGGGAAGCGCCGCAGATGCATCGCGCATCCGCGGCCCAGGGATTATTTGGTGCGTTCTGCGAAGACCTTCTGCGCGGCGATCAAGCCGACACCGAAGTCGAGGTTTGGAAGCGGGATTTTTGCGGCGATGGCGACCTGTTCCAGCGCGCCGATGATGGCGATGGTGTCCAGGTAGTCGAAGTAGCCGATGTGTGCGATGCGGAAGAGCGAGCCCTTCATCTCGCCCTGGCCGTCGGTGACGATGGCGGCGAACTTCGAGCGCAGTCCCTTGACGATGATGCCGGAGTCCGTGCCCTCGGGCGGAACGATGGCTGTAGCGGCTGCTGCCTCGTGGCCCTTGGGCGCGAAGAGCTTGAGGCCCATGGCGGTGGCTGCGGCGCGGGTCATGGCGGCGCAGGTATTGGCGTTGTCGACCAGCTTCTTGCGTCCTTCGACGAGGTTGCCATCCGCCTGGTTGGCGATGTAGTCGAGCGCAGCGCCCATGGCGGCGATCAGCGCGACTGACGGCGTGTAGGCCGACTCGCCCTTGAGGGCGTTCTTGCGCTCCTTGCGCAGGTCGAAGTAGTAACGCGGATTGTAGCTGGACTCCATGCGGTCCCATGCGCGCGGGCTGACCGCGAGGTAGCTGAGGCCGGGCGGGATCATCAGCGCCTTCTGCGAGCCGCCGATGAGCACATCGATGCCCCAGGCATCCATGTCGAGGACGGTGGTGCCGAGGCCGGTGATGGCGTCGACGATGAAGAGCGCCTCGGAGTTCGCGTCTTTCAACAGCTTGCCGATTCCTTCGACGTCGTGGCGCACGCCGGTGGAGGATTCCGTGGCCTGCACGAAGACGGCGCGCGTCTCGAGCTTCAGCGCAGCCTTGACCGCATCGAGCGAGAAGGTGCCGCCATACGGCGCGGAGACGACATCGACCTCGCAGCCGAAGGCTTTGGCGATGCCGGTCCAGCGCTCGCCGAACTTGCCTGCGCTCAGCACCAGCACGCGGTCGCCGGGAGAGGTGAGGTTCGAGACCGAAGCCTCCATTGCGCCGGTGCCGGAGCTGGCGAGGATGAGGACATCGTTAGCGGTGCCGACGAAATCTTTGAGTTGCGCGAGCACGCGCGTGTACATGGCGCGGAACTCGGCGGTGCGGTGGTGAATATCGGCCGCGGCCATGGCGAACTGGGCGGCAGGAAGCAGGGGCGTTGGGCCCGGAGTGAACAAGCGTGTCTTACGGATCATAGGTCCTATTGTATCGAGCCTTGCGGCGAGCGGCGTAAAGGGGCCGCTAAGCGCACAAGTTCTTTCCGGGACGATGGCCGATAGAAAAGCAAAGACGACCGCGGATTTACGCGGATAGACGCGGATTAAGAACAAAGCTTGTTTTATCTGCGTTCATCCGCGTAAATCCGCGGTTGATTTGGTTCTTTACTTCGCCAACTCCGCCTTCACCATCTCGGAGACCAGCTTGCCGTCGGCGCGCAGTCCGCTGGCCTGGATGCGCTGCTGGACGAGCTTCATGGCCGCGCCCATCTCGCGCGGGCCGGGCTTCTGGCCGCCGTTGCTCTCGGCCAGCGTGGCAAGCGCGCCCTGGACGACCGCGCGGATCTCGTCTTCGCCAGCAGCCTGGGGCAGATAGGGTTCGATCATGGCGATCTCGGACTGCTCCTTGGCTGCGAGCTCGGGGCGGTCGCCTTTGGTGAAGCTTTCGACGGACTCGCGGCGCTGCTTAAGCAAGGTTGTCAGCACCTGAACCTCTTCGGCGTCGGTCAGGGGCTGGCGCTTGTCGATTTCCTTGGAGCGCAGGGCGGACTTGACCATCCGCAGCGTGGTCAGGCGGTGTTCGTCCCTCGCCTTCATGGCGGTAATGATGTCTTTGCCGATCTTTTCCGCGATGCTCATACGTTTCTCCATCTCTTTCCTTCCCAACGATATAGCAAATGAGTTCCGCGATGGCGTTGTACGGTCGGGTGGGGGTACCCCCCTTGGGGGGGGTGGGGGTACGAAGTGGTTTGTTTGCAGCGACTTATCGAAAGTACCCCCTCGCAACTGGCGGAATCTAAACGGGTTATACGCAAATATAGTTAAACAAAGCACTTAGTGGGGCGAGTGCTTTGTCGATCTTTTACCGGCTAATTTAATTGTAGGCCTTTGGGGAAAACTAAACGGCCAAGTATTTTTTGGGTGGAAGTGGTTGGATGCGTGGGAGTTGTGGGTTTTCAGGGTGGGCTGGGGGGTTGACAATGGAATTTGGGCCCGAGCTTTAGCCGCTTGCACAATCGCGGTAAGATACAGACATTGATCTTATGCGTCCGATCCCTATGAGTACCTCCCATCCCCGTCTTCTCGCCGCCGTCTTCGTCATTGCCCTGGGCCTATCCATGACTACATTGCCTGTCGCTGCCCAGAGGATCGTTGGCGCCCCGCCCAGCGCCGCCTTCAAGGACACCTCGATGATCAAGCCGCCGCCGGGCTCGAAGGTGGCGATCTATGAGTTTGAGGACCTGGAGTGCCCGGCGTGCGCGCATGCGCATCCGATCGTATTGTCGGCGATCGAGCACTACAAGGTTGGGTTCGTGCGCAGGGATTTCCCGCTGGCCGGCCACATCTGGAGCACCGATGCGGCGATCTGGGCGCGCTACATGCAGGACAAGATCTCGCCCAAAGTTGCCGACGAATATCGCACCGCGGTCTTCGCCGCGCAGATCAGCATTGCCAGCAAGGACGACATGCTGGCGTTTACCCGGAAGTTCTTCCAGTCGCATGGCGGGCAGATGCCGTTCGTCGTGGATCCCACCGGCGAACTCCGCAAGGAGGTCTTCGCCGATCGGGCGCTGGGCGAGAAGCTGGGGCTTACGCAGACGCCGACCATTTTTGTCTGCACCGACCGCAACTGGGTGCTGGTGACGGACCCGTCGCAGCTCTTTCGGACGATCGAGCAGGTCGAGGCGCAGGTTGGCTCCGCGCCGGCGGTGAAATCGGCCTCTGCCGTGAAGAAGTCGAGGCCCTAAGCGCATGGTCGGCTGCTGCGCGGGATCGGTAGCTGGAGGACGCAACGCTTGAAGCGACTTGGAATCCTGCTCTCAGGGCGTGGCTCGAACTTTCTTGCCATCGACGAAGCGATTCGCCTGCATCGTCTGCAGGGCGTTGAGATCGCGGTCGTGCTGTCGAACCGCGAAGACGCCCAAGGGCTCGCAGCCGCGCGCGCGAGGGGCCTTCCCGCATTTTCCGTCCCCTCTGCCGGGCGCAAGCGCGCCGACCACGACGCCGAGACGATCGCCCGCCTGCACCAGCATCGCGTGGATCTGGTCTGCCTGGCGGGATATATGCGCATCATCTCGCCGGAGTTTGTGCGCGCGTTTCCCAATCGCATTCTGAATGTCCATCCGTCGCTGCTGCCGGCGTTTCCCGGCCTGGATGCGCAGACGCAGGCGCTGGAGTTCGGCGCCAAGGTCGCGGGATGCACCGTTCACTTCGTGGATGAGGCGGTCGACCACGGCGTCATCATCCTGCAACGCGCCGTGCCGGTACGCGACGACGACACGGAGCAGACGCTCTCCGCGCGCATCCTCGAGCAGGAGCACATCGGCTATCCCGAGGCGATTGCGCGGGTGTTGAGCGGGGAGTATCGGGTTGAGGGACGCCGGTATGTGCGGGCGGACCTTGAAGACGACCTCAAGGCAGGTTGAGCCGCGCTGCGGTTAGACGGCCTTGCGATTGAAGGCGGTCTTCTTGTGTCCGGCAAGCGCGGCATTTCCTTTAAGGGACGACGAGGAGTTTGCGGCCAACGGCTTTGTGCCGTTCTTTGCCTGGTCTGCCTTCTCGCGCGCGGCCTGGAGCTTCTGGGCCTTGCGGCTCAGGCCGCCAATCTTGATGGATCCTGCTTTTGGGATGAAATCACTCATAGGGAGATCCTCTCATGTTGTTTTCTGGGGGGGAGAAATCCTGTGGCTTCAGGCCGGCTCCGCTTGCGGCGCGTCCTTCGCATCGCCCAGGGTGACCTTGAGGTCCATCTGCTTCTTGCCGCGGTAGACGGTGATGGTGACGACATCGCCGGCGCGGCGGGCATTCATGGCGGCGGTCATGTCCTGCGCGTTGGCGATATCCTGGCCATCGAATTTGACGATCAGGTCGCCGCCCAGCATAAACGGCATATTGCCGAGGTAGGCGCGCTGCGTGCCGCCGTGCAGGCCGGCCTTTTCGGCGGCTCCGCCCGGGTTGACGCGTTCGATGAGGATGCCGTAGTCGGCGGGCAGGCCGATCTGCTCCGCCACGTCGGGACTGATGGCCACGGTGACGATGTCGAGCGTCGGACGGCGGATGCGGCCGTATTTGGCGAAGTCGTCGAGCACCGCCTTGGCCGTGTTGATCGGGATGGCGAAGCCGATGCCGGAGGACTGGTCCGCGCCGTTCGAGGCGATCATGGTGGTGATGCCGATGACCTCGCCACGCGAGTTGAGCAGCGGGCCGCCGGAGTTTCCGGGGTTCACGGAGGCGTCGGTCTGGATCGCGTCCTCGATGGGATTGCCCTGGCCGCCGCGGATGGAGCGGATCGCCGAGATGATGCCGCGCGTCATGGTGCCCGAGAGCCCGAACGGATTGCCGATCGCATAGACGCGCTGGCCTACGACGAGGTTGCTGCTGCTCTCCGCCAGCGTGGCGGGGACGAGGTTGGGCGCGTTGATCTTCAGCAGCGCGAGGTCGTGGCCCTTGTCCACGGTGACGACGGTGGCCTTGTACTGGTGCTTGTCGGAGAGCGTGACCTCGACCCGCTGGGCGTTGTCGATGACGTGGTTGTTGGTCAGGATGAGGCCGTCCTTGTTGAGGATGAAGCCCGAGCCCTGCCCGGATTGCGGCACCGGCCCGTAGAAGAAGTCGAAGGCCACGGCAGTGGAGGTGATGTTGACTACGCTGGGCAGCGCCTTCTTGTAGACGGCGATATTCTGCTGCTCCTCGGAGTCGAAGGAGGGGGCGGCGGCAGCTTCGCTCAGGTCAAAGGCACCCAACGCGCCGCGCACGGTGTCCAGACTGTTCGCGGGGGTAGCGGGGCCATGCAGCGTGGCCATCCACGGAGCCAGCGCGCCCGTCGGCGCCAGGTGCGTGGTCGCCCAATAGAACCCGGTAAGAAGAAGAAGGACAAACAGGACAGGGCGTAATTTCATTCCGGAAGATTCCTCTTCGCCGCTGCCTGGAGGGGCGCGGGCGACACGGCTATTTTATGCTGTTCGCGGCGATCTGGCTGGGTCAGGCAGCGTCGGCCTTCAGGAGAGGCCAAATTGCGTCTACCTGCGTCTGTAGATCTTCGAGTGAGCCGTTGTTGGTGAGGACGTAGTCCGCGAGCAGGGATTTTCGCTCATCGTCGATCTGCTGGCCGAGGCGGCGTCTCGCTTCTGCGTCCAACTCTGCCACGCGGTGTTCGCTGAGCGCAATTTTGTGAGAGGAGCGTTCGATGAATCGGGCGATCTTCAAGTCCTCCGACGCCCGGATGACGATGATCTTGTCGAAACGGTCTCGCAATCCTTCACCGCCGTGTTTCGTCTCGAAGATCAGCGCGGATTCGACGAGGACCGCAGCGCTGGGATCGCGTTCGCGAATCTCTTCGATGATCTCAGCCTGCCGCGCAATCGTAGCCGGATGCACGATGGCGTTCAGCTCTTCAATGCGGCCTCCGTGGAACGCGATGCGCGCCAGAGCGGCGCGATCGAGCGAGCCATCCGGCGCGACCACCCCTTCGCCGAAGTGCGCGACGATGGCCGCAAAGACAGCTTGTCCGGGCTGCATCAGCTCGCGGCCAATCTCATCCGCGGAGAGCACGTGGGCACCGTGCGCCGCGAACATACGCGCCGCGGTCGATTTGCCGCTGCCTAGTCCGCCGGTGAGGCCGACGCGCAGCATCGTCAGGCCCTCCGCGCTTTTGCTGCGGCAACTGTATTCTGCATGAGCATGGCGATGGTGAGCGCGCCCACGCCGCCGGGAACGGGCGTGTACGCTCCTGCCAGCGCGAAGGCCGCGGGATGGATGTCGCCGACTACGGTTGAGCCGCGTTTGGCGAACTGCTCGGCGCGTGCCGTATCTCCGGGGAAGAAGCTCTCCACCTCCGCCGCATCGGTGATGCGGTTGATGCCCACATCGATCAGCGTGGCTCCGGGCTTCACCATCTCGGGCGTCACGAATCCGGGCTTGCCGATTGCAGCCACCAGCAGGTCGGCTTGCCTGGTAAAGCTGGGGAGGTCGACCGTGCGACTGTGGCAGACCGTCACCGTCGCGGATGCATTGATCAGCAGCATCGCCACCGGCTTGCCGACGATGTCCGAGCGCCCCAGCACCACCGCATTCTGTCCGGCGACCGGCAACCCGCTGCGGCGAAGAATCTCCAGAATCCCCGCTGGGGTGCAGGGCCGGAGCCCGGGCTGGCCGCTTTGCAGGCGCCCGGCGTTGATGGGATGAAAGCCGTCGACATCCTTCTCCGGAGAGACGGCCTCGAGCAAACGCCGCGTATCCACATGTTTGGGCAGGGGGAGCTGGATCAGGATGCCGTCAATGTCGTCGCGCGCATTCAGCCCTGCGACGAGCGCCAGCATCTCGTCGGTCGTGATGGTGTCGGGCGGCGTCAGCATCTCGCTGTAGATGCCCAGCTCGGCGCAGGTCTTCACCTTGCTGCGCACATAGATCTCGGAGGCGGCGACGTGGCCGACCAGGATGACGGTGAGCCCAGGCGTAATGCCGGCGGCGGCGAGTGCGCGCACCTCGGCGGCGACTTCCGCCTTGATCTCGGCGGCGATTTCAATTCCGTTCAAAATTCGCGGTGCATTTTTCATTTCGATTCCCATGGTATCGCGCCGATTTTGCGCTGTGCCTCTTTTCGGCGAGACTGGAGGAGACAAAGAAATGACAATTCCCCCCAAAACGCTCGAACCCGCAGACCTCCGCTGGCTGGTCTGTCCGGTCTGCCGCAAGGCCCTGGGGCTCGATGCCGCGACAGTGCTCTGCACAGGCTGCGGGCGGCGTTATCCCATCGTGGATGGCATTCCCGTGCTGCTGGCGGACCGCGCGTCCTGAATCGGGACGGGCAGGTACCGATTGCGCTTTTTTATCGCAGGATATTTCAATCCTGAGGGGAACTTTCCGATAACCTGCCTACGTATTGTCGATGGGATGAAACGCGGTGCGATTACCGCTTCATTCATGGGATAGATATAGCAACTCCGCCGCCGCGGACGCGTCTAATCCCCCAGTGGTTGTATTTTAGCTTCGTAATTGTTGTATTTCGTTTTGCCAATTGATCAGGCAGGCTGTAGGGGTAACTCGATCGGCGAAGCTGAAAGGAGCAGGTCATGGACGCTTATTCATCGGAATCGTATTCACTGGACAAATCCGCGGTAGAAAAGTTTACCGCGACTGACCTCTCCTCGCTGCGTGAAGAACTAATGCAGTCCGGCCTGGACTCCTGGCAGGCAGCGGAGTTGATCGGCTCTTTCCTCAGCGGCCGAGGCTACGGAGTTTCCAATCATGCCGCGCGAAGTGCTGCCACCCGCATTGAGTCGGTGGGTTGTTCGCTGAAGTGCATGCAGGAAGAGCTGGAAAAGCTTGCTCTTGTGATGTAATTCGCGTAAATCCTTCAAACCTCTTGCCTTTAGCCGTCATCCAACCAGGTGACGTGGCCATTCGCATAAGAACGACACAACTGCTCGTTACGCCTCCGCTTTGGGCTGGAAGTTTCTCCGCCAGCCTGATTGCGGGGGCTTTTGTTTGTTTCCTGCTGGCCGGCGTTGCGCCGAATCGCGCCCAGGGACAGTCTCCCTCTGAGAATTCCGGCCAGAAGGCCCCGGTCGCCGTGGGAACTCAGGGCGCCTCTTTTCCAAATTCAAATTCAAAGACCAACGGTAACAGTCCCCCTGCGGGTACCGACCCCACCGCTGGCCAGAAGGGTGACCAGGGAGGCGGCAGCAAGTCCGCCAACGGCTCGGACACCTCCATGGCTTCGATCCAGCCCGCGCCTCCGCCACCCGGGCCAACCGGACGTCCGCGCATTGGGCTTGCGCTGGCCGGCGGCGGGGCGCTCGCCATGAGCGAGATCGGTGTCCTGCAGTGGTTCGAAGAGCACCACATCCCCGTCGACATGATCGCCGGCACAAGCATGGGCGCGCTGGTCAGCGCACTCTACGCGACAGGAAAAAGTACAAAGCAGATTGAGGACGCGATGACCACCGACGTCTTCAACTCCGTCTTCTCCGTCAATACGGCGTATAAAAACCGCGGCTTCCGCCGTCGCCAGGACAGCCGCGACCTGCCGAACGCACTGACGGTCGGGCTGCGCCATGGCGTCTCCCTGCGCAATAGTGTCCTCACGGATCAGGGTCTGAACGCGTTCTTCGACCGCGAATTTTATCGCTACGACGATCGCTCGGAGTTCAACTCGCTGCCGATTCCGTTTCGCTGCATCTCGACCGACCTGAACGATGCGAAGGTTGTCACCTTCGCGCGCGGGTCCATCCCGGATGCGGTGCGTGCGTCGGTCTCGCTGCCTGGGGTCTACCGCCCGTTCGAGATGAATGGCCACGAGTATGTCGACGGCGGAGTCCTCGAAAACCTGCCCACCAGCACCATCCGCGATATGCACGCCGACGTGACGCTCGCCGTCAGCATTCCCCTGCTGCCCGTGGGGAAAGGGCAGTTGGACTCGATTCTGGGCGTATTGCAGCGCAGCTTTGCGGTGGCCATCGAACAGAACGAGGAAGCGTCACGCAAACTCGCCGACGTGCTCATCATTCCGGACCTTACCGGCTTTTCCATGGCCGACTTTCTCAAGACGAAGGATCTTGCCGCGCGCGGATATGCAGCGGCGGAGCAGAACAAGGCCGCGCTGCTGAAGTATGCGCTGGACGACGCCCAGTGGGCGGAGTATCTGCGCTCGCGCGCCTCGCGGGTGCGCGGCGCTCCGGGCAATGTGCTGCGTGTCCGTGTCAAAGCGCCGAACGGCCAGGACACCCGCGCCGTGGAGACGCTCTTCCGGCCGCTGGTCGACAAACCCATGAACACGGCGGCCGTCGAGGCGCTGCTCGGCGACATCCGCAGCGATGGCCGCTTTGACGCGGACTACACCGTGACCTACGAAGCGCCGCCGGCAAGCGACCACTTCGGCGATCAGGGCGATCGGCCGACCATCCTGGTTACCGTGGCGGACAAGAAGACCGGACCGCCCTTCCTTCTGCTTGGCCTCAACGCGCAGGCCGAGACGGGTACCACACCGCGCGCCACGATCGAAGGCATCCTGCTTGACCAGGACTTCGGCGGCTACGGCTCGGAGCTGCGCACGCACATCAGGGCCGGCTGGCTGAACGAATTCGATACGGAATACTTCCGCAAGCTGCCGGGGTCGTTCGGCGGCGACACGAAAGAAGGCGCGAGGCTCGGCGAGCTGTTCGTCGCGCCGCACGCCACGCTGCTGCGTGAGCCGTTTTATATCTACCGGAACCAGGTTCGCCTCTCCGAGCGGCAGTTGCAAAACCTTGGCGGCGGCGTCGACTTCGGCTGGAGCGATCAGCGTACCCGCGAGCTGAGCGCCGGCTGGGAGATGAGCAGCATTCGCTGGACAACGCAGGTCGGCTCGGGCGCGGACAGCCTGCCCGACATCTTCGGATCGGTGCAGAAGGCGCGCCTGCGCTTCGTCTTCGACAACCAGGATCGCGCGCTGGTGCCGCAGTACGGGATGCGGCTGACCGTCGACGCGGGATATCTCTTCCACGCTGCCGGTGGCCCTCCGTTCGCGGCGTCTGCGCCGCGGATTGCCGCGCAGGGCAGCTTCGCTCACAAGCTCGGCAAGAATATTGCCGTGCTCTCGTTCGACTCTGGAACGATGTTCAACCGCAACGTGGCCCAGCCGTTCCGCTTTACGCTTGGCGGCCCGGTGCGACTTACTGCCAGCGCATTCGACGAGTACCGTGGCACCGACTACTTCCTCGTCTCTCCGGCGTTCCTGCGCCGCATCGCAAGCCTGCCCTCGCCGCTGGGCCAGAGCATCTACATCGGCGCCGCGTATGAGGCCGGCCAGATGCGCGCGCCCGACGCACGCACCGTCACGCGGCAGGATGTGTACTTCGGCATCGTGGCGGAGACGCCGCTCGGCGTCATCACGCTTGCCCCGGCTATCGGCGATGGCGGACACCGCAAGTTCGTCTTCACGCTGGGCAAGCTCTTCTAGCTTTCTGCGCTTCCCAGCCTCGATGCAATAATAATTAAATGCCTTCCCTTTGGTCCCCCTCCAACTGGCCGCAGCGTTTGGCGGAACTTCAGGCTCCCACTGGCGAGCTCAAGGAAGCTCCTCTGCGCCGCGATGTCCGCTCGCTCGGTATGTTGCTGGGTGAGGTGCTCCGCGAACAGGCGGGCGCACCCGTGTTCGAAGCAGTCGAAGAGTTGCGCCGCACCGCCATCGCCCGCCGTGATGCCGAAGCCAAGCCGGACTCGGGCGCCGCCTCCGCGGAGGACCAACTTCAGCGCGCGCTGCACCGCGTCGAGGCCCTTACCCACGCGTCCGCCTACCAGCTCGCACGGGCCTTCGGCTTCTATTTCGAACTCATCAACCTGGCCGAGACTAACCATCGCAAACGCCGCCGCCTCTCGAATGAACTCGACCCCGCGGGCAATTCGCAGCGCGGATCTCTTCGCGGTACGCTGCGGCAACTCCGCCTCGCCGGCATTCCTTCCGACGAGGCACAGGCCCTCCTCGCGCGTGTTTGCGTCTCGCCCGTCTTCACCGCGCATCCCACTGAGGTCGCGCGTCGTTCGGTGATGTTCAAGCGCCGCCGCATCTCCGATCTGCTCGAGCAGATCGACCGCATCCCGGTGCCCGACGCGCAGCTTGAGGCGCTTGAGCAGGACATCATCGCGGAGATCACCGCGCTCTGGCAGACCGACGACGTCCGCAGCGCGCGCCCCACCGTGCGCGATGAGATTCGCATGGCGCTCGACTACTACGAGTCATCGCTCTTCGACACGCTGCCCGTGCTCTACTCCGAGGTGGCCGCCGCGCTGACCGCGGAGTATGGACTCACGCCTGAGTTGGCCGAGTTGCCGCAGCTCGTCAGCTTCGGCTCGTGGATCGGAGGCGATCGCGACGGCAATCCCTTTGTCACGCCGGAGGCTACGCGCGAAGCCCTTGCCATGGCCCACGGTCTGCTGATGCACCACTACCGCCGCCGCATGCAGAACGTCTTCGAGCAGCTTGGCAGCTCCACCCAGCAGGTCGCTATCTCGCCGGAACTCACGATGCTGCTCGACAGCTATCTCGGCCAGTTGCGCTCCGCCGGCCAGACCGCGCTCGAAAACCGCTTTCCCTACGAGTCGATCCGCCTGCTGGTCGCCTGCATGATGATGCGTCTCGGCGGCGCTCCGCAGAGCTCTGTCCCGCTGCCGCCCGAGCCCGCGCTCACGCCCTACACTCGTGCCGCCGACCTTCTCGCCGACCTCGGCATTCTGCGCTCCAGCCTTCTGCGCAACCGCGGCCGGCGCCTCGCGCGAACGCTGATCGACCCGCTTCTGCTCGAGGTCCGCACCTATGGCCTGCATCTGCAGACGCTCGACATCCGCCAGCACGCGCGCGTCCACACCGCGGCGATCGCGGAGATTGCGCGCACCTCCAACTCCGCGGATGAGCTTCAGCTTCCGCCCGCGCTGACCCCGCAGACCACCGAAGTGCTCAACACCTTCCGCGCCATCGCGGAACTCAAACGCGCCTATGCGCCCGAATCGCTGCCGCACTACGTCATCAGCGGCGCGACTTCTGCCGAAGATGTGCTTCATGTCCTTCGGCTCGCGCGTCTGGAGGGCGTCCGTGTCGAAGGCTCCTGCAATTCGACCGATCCCAACGACTCCGACCCCGGCTTGCAGCCCGTCCCACTCTTCGAGTCCATCGAAGACCTGCAGAACGCGTCTGCCGTCATGCGCGCCGTGTGGTCTTCCGCCGCCTACCAGCCGCTGCTTGAATCCTGGGGCCATCGCCAGGAGGTCATGCTCGGCTATTCGGACTCCAACAAGGACGGCGGCATGATCACCAGCACCTGGGAGATCTGGAAGGCGCATCGCGCCCTGCATGAAGCCGCGCGCGAGTGCGGCGTGCATCTGCGCCTCTTCCATGGCCGCGGCGGCACGGTCGGCCGCGGGGGAGGGCCCACGCATCGCGCCATCTTCGCGCAGCCCATCGACAGCTTTACCGGCGAACTGCGCCTCACGGAGCAGGGCGAAGTCCTCAACTGGAAGTACTCCGACGTCGTCCTCGCGGAGCGCAATCTTGAGTTGATGATCGCGGCCTCGCTCGATGCCCTGGCGCGCCCGGATGTGATCCGCCAGCGTGCCGAAGCCGTCGAGCCCTATGTCCCCAATCTCACCGGAGAAATTCTGCCCGAGTGGGAGGCCGCGCTCGATCGGCTCTCCGCCACCTCCTACGCTTTCTACCGGAAACATATCGTCGACAACCCGGAGACGTTCACTTATTTCGAGCAGTCCACGCCGGTTGCCGAACTTGAACACGCGCGCATCGGCTCGCGCCCCTCCAAGCGCAGCGATGCCAGCTCCGCGAAGAAGCGCAGCATGGAAGATCTCCGCGCCATTCCCTGGGTCTTCGGCTGGATGCAGTCGCGCCAACTGGTGCCTGCGTACTTTGGCGTGGGCTACGCGCTGAACGCGTTCGTCGAGGCCAATCCGGACGGGCTCGCCCAGCTCCAGACCATGACGCGCGACTTCCCGCTCTTCGTCGACATTGTCCGCAACGTCGAAATGGCGCTGGCCAAGGCCGACTTTTCGATTGCGCGGCTTTACGCCTCGCTGGTGGAAGACGAGGGCCTGCGCGAGCGGGTTTTCTCCACGCTGGAGACCGAGTTCGAACTCACCCGCCGCATGATCCTCGCGATCACCGGACAGACTGCGCTGCTGCAAACGAACTCCGTGCTCGAGCGCTCCATCCGCCTCCGCAACCCCTATGTCGATCCGATGTCGTTGATCCAGGTTGAGCTGCTGCGCCGCAAGCGTGCCGCCGCGGCCAGCGGCCAGCCAGCCTCGGCGGAACTCGACCGCGCTATTACCGCGACCATCAACGGCATCTCGGCCGGGCTCCGCAACACTGGATGATGGTGGTTTTTCCGACAATAAATGCAATAGTTTCAATTAGATAATGTGTTTGAGGGCGTGGGGCAACCGATGAGACGACAGATTGCATCTCACCACGGGCCGCTCTCCGCCAGTTGACTTTGCAATTGCGGCCCCATCCCCCGGAGGCGCACTTGGATTTGCTGAGTCAAGCTACTGCGAGACCAGTCGGAGATTTTAGCGCCCCGAACGTTCACGGCCCCCAATCCCACTCGGTTGAGTTCTACGAAGATGACGCCGTGTTTCTCGACGGCCTGAGCGAGTACATCGGCTCGGCGCTTGGCTCGGGCGGCGCTTGCGTAGTGATCGCCACGAAAGCCCATCTGGAGGCGCTGGCGGAACGCCTGCAACAGTGGGGAATCGATGTCGCCTCCACCGCCCGCAACAACCGGTATATCGGCCTCGATGCCGACCGGACGCTTGCCCGTTTCATGGTCGACGGATGGCCCGATGAGCAGCTCTTTCTAGGCGCGGTCGAGCCGGAGTTGCTGCGCGCAAGCAGCGCGACCCAGCGCAAAGGCGCTTCAGTCGTCGCATTTGGCGAGATGGTGGCAAGGCTCTGGGAGCAAGGCAAATGTGAGGCTGCAATCCGGCTGGAGCAGATATGGAATGAGCTGGTGCGAAGGCGCTCCTTCTCCCTGCGCTGCGCCTATCCCATGGCCTGTTTCTCTGGAGAGAAGCAGGACGAGCTCTTCCGCCAGGTGTGCGCGGAGCATGGCGCCGTGATTCCGGCCGAGAGCTATACCTCGCTCAGCGACCACGATGACCGGTCGCGGATGATCAGTTCGCTGCAACAGAAGGCGCAGACCCTCCAGTCGGTAGTGGAAGAGCGCGAGAGAGAGATTGCGCAGCGGAGGCAGGTGGAAGAGAAGCTGCGGCGCAGCGAAGAATTCGCCCGGAAGATCCTGGAGAGCAGCGTCGATTGCATCAAGGTGCTCGACCTCGAGGGACGCATCGAGTACATGAGCCCTCCGGGCCAACGCGCGCTCGGGATCATGGACATGAGTTCGGTGCTTGGACGCCGATGGGTCGAGTTCTGGAAGGAAGCGGACCAGCCCCAGGCAGAGGCGGCGCTTGCTGCCGCGCAGGCAGGCGGCCTGGGAAGTTTTAGCGGAGATTGTCCGACCGCCGGAGGCACCCTGAAGAGCTGGGACGTCAGGATCACTCCGGCCCTGGGCCAGGACGGAGGGATAGAACGGCTGATCGCGATCTCCCGCGACATTACGGAGTTGCGCGGCGCGCAGACGGCGGTGATGCAGGCGGAGAAGCTCGCCGCCACGGGCCGCCTGGCGGCGACCATCGCCCATGAGATCAACAACCCGCTCGAAGCCGTGACCAACTTGATCTACCTGGCCAAGACCACCCCGGATGTACCGGAAGAGGTCTCCCAGCAACTGGAGCTCGCCGATCAGGAGTTGGCGCGCGTGGCCCAGATTGCGCAACAGACGCTCGGCTTCTATCGCGACAATTCAACCCCACAATGGACCCGCGTCGTCGGCCTGGTGCGCGACGTGATGATGATCTACGAGCGCAGGACCCGGTATAAGCGGCTGGAGATTGAGATCGACGCGCATGCCGATTTGAAGCTATACACACCCGGCAGGGCGAGATCAAGCAGGCGCTCTCGAACCTGATTGCGAACGCGATCGATGCATCGAGCGACGGCGGCAAGCTGTGGCTGCGCGCCCGTCCAACGAGAAACTGGACGAATGGAATGGAAGCCGGGGTACGCATCACCCTGGCAGACACCGGCACCGGCATGACCCCTGATGTGCAGCAGCGCGCTTTCGTGCCCTTCTTCACCACCAAGGCGGACGTCGGCACCGGAATCGGTTTGTGGGTCACCAGGAATCTGATCGAGAAACAAGGCGGTACCCTGCGTTTCCGCAGCAGGCAGGGAGAGAAGTCTGGGACGGTGATGAGCTTCTTTCTTCCGCTGACCCGGGTGGACCCTATGGATGCAGCGATCTTGAATTGACCGCTGGTTCTCTGCCCTGACGACTTCAAATTAATAAAATAACAGCGCAACCCCCACGCCCAGTCGTCCATCACACTTCCTGTCTGTGAGTGCCTGCGAGTGCTGAACAGTGCTTTCTGAATCCGCGGCTCGCAGCCTCGAATTCTCGTCGCTGGAGTTCCTCTATGAAAATGCCGCACATGCTTCTCAAGACTTCGCTCGCGCTTGCAATTTTCGTCTCGATCGGCCCGCTGCCGGTATCTCGCGCGGCAGCGCAGGCCGTGGACAATTCGGCCCAGAACAAAGGCCAACTGAACACCGCTGACAAGCAGAGCAACGCCGCGTCCGACCGCCGCACCGCCGCGCAGGTTCGCAAGGCGCTCATCGCCGACAAGGGTCTTTCCACCTACGCGCACAACGTAAAGGTTCTCGTCGCCGATGGCACCGTCACCCTCAAAGGGCCGGTGAAATCCGACGACGAAAAACAGAAAGTCGCCGCCGACGCCGCATCCGTGGTCTCGGCGGACAAGATTGCCAACCAGCTCACCGTCAAGTAAAAGTTCTTCGTTGCAACCTACACAGTCGATTCGCTAAAGGAGCTATTCGCTATGTCCAATGAAACGTCCAAAAATATGTCCGTCTTCGGTATCTATGCCAGCGCCTCGGCGGCTGAGACGGCAGTCGACCATCTCCTCGGCAAAGGCTTCTCCAACGCTGCAATCTCGGTTTTGCTTCCCGATGACGACAGCACCCGCGCGTTCGCGCATGAGAAGCACACCAAGGCACCCGAGGGAACAGCCACGGGCGTCACCGCTGGCGGCATCGTCGGAGGCAGCCTTGGGTTGCTGGCGGGCATTGGAGCCCTCGCCATTCCGGGCGTCGGTCCACTGATCGCCGCGGGCCCGATCATGGCGACGCTCGCCGGCCTCGGCGTAGGCGGTGCCGTTGGCGGTATAGTCGGCGCACTGGTCGGCATGGGTATCCCCGAGTTCGAGGCCAAGCGCTATGAAGGCGCGGTGAAGGATGGCGGCACACTGCTCTCCGTACACTGCGATACCAGCCAACAGATCGACGCCGCGAAAGACGGCCTCAAAGAGACGGGCGCGCGGGATATCTCGTCTGCTGGCGAGGCGTCCGCGGCCAAGACGGAACGCGTCGAGTACAACGCAGCCTGATCGAAAAAGTATTGCGGCACAACAGAAGAGTCCGGCAATCGGCCGGCTCTTCTGTGCAACTGACAACTGTCAACGGACAACTACAACCGCCTTCAAAATCCCTGGTCCGGCCGGAACGCCGTGGCCTTGTTCTTCACAAACGTCACCGCGATCGGCTTGCCCATGTTCGCGTAGACCACCAGACGATTGCCGTAGTCGTTGCTCACGCTCTTCGACACCTGCCCCAGCGCTATCTGCACTTCGTGCTCGGTCATCCCCAGAATGACCTGGTGGGAATCGACCGCCTGCCAGATCTGCGGTCCCCAGTGCTTGTAGAGATCATGCGGATCGTCGTAGAAGAACAGCTCGTCGGTAAAAAAGGTGAAGTCCTTGCCCTCCTGGTAGCCGACCGGCACCGCGTACTCCTTTGCCGGCTCCTCGGACTTCGGCATGGTGAAGACCAGCAACACCTGGCGGTCGCCGCCCCTGATTCGGAACGTCGCTGCCTTCGGCGCCACTTGCTCAAACGCGTCCTTGATAACCAGAGGCTCGGCGCCCAGCAGAGTCCCCATGCTCTTCGCGTAGTCGGCCCGATGGCCGACGTAGGGGTAGTAGTCCATCTGCCCACCCGCCGACACCCACACCGTCTTGCCATAAAGGTCCTTGATATCCGCCATCGAGTCGGGCCGCAGATGCTTCAGGAACACCAGGTCGTCCGGATCGATCTTCTCCGTATCGGCGGTCGTCGTCGCCGGCGCCTTCACCGGCTCATTCCGCTCGTGGTGCAGGTAGAGGAGCTCTCCTCCTATTGCCAGCACAAACAACACCGTCCCACCGATCGCCGCTTTCACTCCAGATGTCATACGTCTTCGATCTCCTCGCTTCGAATCACCTGCCGCCCGTCACTTCCTGCTGCTTTTTCTCATTCCACCGGCTCAGCAATACTCTGTTGCAGATTGGATGCCATCAGCGATTCCGCGGTCAGCGCGTCCGCATTGCGCAGCGCGGGAAACAGGACGCTCGCGGCCCCGGTCACCAGCACCGCCCCGATCCCGCCCACGACTACTGCTGGGATTGTCCCCCACCAGTGCGCGGTCATGCCGCTTTCGAACTCGCCAAACTCGTTCGATGCACCGACAAACAGCCAGTTCACCGCGCTGACCCGGCCGCGCATCTCGGGGGGCGTCGCCAGTTGCAACACACTTGAGCGCACCACCACGCTGACCATGTCGCTCGCGCCGATGATCACAAGCGCCACCAGGCTCACCCACATCGTGCGCGAGAGCCCAAAGACCACCGTCGCCGCGCCGAAGACGCCGACGCAGAACAGCATCAGCTTGCCTGCTCCGTGTTTGATCGGCTGCACCATCATCACCAGCGAGACTCCCAGCGCGCCCACCGCCGGCATCGCACGCAACACCGCGAAGCCCTTCGAGCCAACATGCAGGATGTCCGCGGCGTAGATCGGCAGCAGCGCCGTGGCCCCGGCCAGAAGCACCGCGAACAGGTCCAGCGAGATCGATCCCAGCAGCAGCTTCGCCTGCCACACGTACTTGAACCCGGCCAGCATCGTATCCAGGTTGAAGGCGTTTTTCACCACGCGCGCCGGCCGGGTCCGCATGGAACCCACCAGCACGATGAATGCCAGCAGCATCACCAGCGTGAACGCGTACACCAGGGCCGCGCCATTGAAGTCGGCCCACCTTCCGGGCAGGCTTAGCGGCAGCAACACGCCACCCATCATCGGTCCGGCGATATTGGCGAACTGGAAGACCGTCGCACCCCAGGTAATCGCATTGACGAAGTGCTCCTTCGGCACCAGGCTCGGCAGCAGCGCCGACGCCGCAGGCCCGCTGAACGCGCGCCCCAGGCCAATTCCCAGCAGAACGGCATAGATCGGCCACACCTGCTTGATTCCATGGACCGCAAACCACAGCAGCGCGACCGTACACACCGCCTGCAAGCCGTAGCACACAAGGATCACCCACCGCCGGTCATATCGGTCCGCCACATGCCCCGCGGCCAGCATGAAGAACACCCCGGGAATAAACAACGCCAGTCCGGTGAGCCCCAAGTCGAGCGCAGACCCCGTCATCTTGTAAACCTGCCACGCCACCGCGACGGTCTGCGCCTCCGCGCCCAGGATTACCAGCAGCCGAGCCGTCTGGTAGAGCCGGAAGTCTCGCGAAAGAAACGCGCTGCCCGCTCTCTCCGCCATTGACCGGTTGCCGCCCTCTGCCATCCGCCTATGGTTTCACATTTCCCGCGGAGAAGGCAGACGGTTCTTCGGCAGGGTCTACCGCCCCAGATATTCCTTGTACCGCGTCTCCACCACGCCGGTATTTCGCGCCAGGTTGAGCTTCGCCTGGTTGTACTGGAACTGCGTCCCCACCAGCCGGCTCTGCGCCGCGGCCAGTGTGGCCTGCGCCTGCACTACCGGTAGATTGTCGTCGACGCCGGCGCTGAATCGGTCGCGCGTATCGGAGAGCTCCTGCTGTGCCAGCTCCACATTGCTGCGCGCCACTTTCACCAACTCGGCCGACGACTGCACATCCAGCATCGACGCCCGGATTTGCGCCTCGATCGTTACCTTCAGCGCCGTGATTTGCCGCTTGAGCGCGATCTCCTGCGCGGCCGTCACTTCGCTCTCGCCGCGGAACCGGCTCTCCTCGAAGATCGGAATCTTCAACACGCCCTGCGCCGTAAACACTCCGTGATAGAGCCCTTCGGTCTCGCCCAGCACGCCGTAGTATCCGCTGAACGCGAGTTGCGGCAGGCGCTCGTACTTCACCGCTTTGCGCGCCCGCTCGGCCACTTCCATCTGCGCTTCAAGCGCCAGCAGGTCCTTGCGCCGCTCGTATGCCAGCGTCTTGGCCTGATCCAGCGGCATCTCCGCGAACTCGGCGTACGGGACTGCATCGGTCAGCGTCAGCTCCTGATCGGCAGGCTCCCCGATCAGCCGGTTCAGTGCAATCTTGTCCTTGGCAAACTGATTTTCCGCCTTCACCAGCGTCTGCTGCTGCGTCTGCAACTGCACCCGCGCGCGCAGCACATCGAGGTTGATCCCCACGCCCGCATCGTGCGAGAGCGTCGCCTGCCGCAGCACCTCGTCATCCGCCGTGGCGAGCGCCTGCGCATTGGCGATCTGCGCCTGGTCCGCCAGCGCAGCCAGATACTGCATCCCCACGGCGAGCACCACATCCCCACGCGTGTTCAGCACATTCAGCGAAGCGACGGTCGCTGCCTTCTTTGCCGCGCTGTAGAGATAAAGATCGGGGAGGTTGAAGAGAAGCTGGTCGATGCTTAGCTGCGCGCTGGTCGTATCGACTTTCACGATCTCATGCACTGCATTCGCGGGAAGCCCGAACGCCTCCAGCGAGGACGGCTTGAATCCCATCGCCGCCAGGTTGATCTCCAGCGTGTTGGTCGAAGCGCTGGCCTTCATGTTCGGCAGCAACTGATTCCCAACGGCCAGAATCTCGCCGCGCACGTTGCGCTCGGTCTGGGTGTCAAGCTTGATCTGTAGATTCCGTGTCAGCCCGCGATTAATCGCGTCATCGAGGCTCAACGGCAGGGTAACGGGCGTTGCGGACTCAATCGTCATGCCGCCGGCGAATTTTGTCGTCAGAACCGGAGTAGCCGCGGGAGGTGCGGCATCTTGCCGCAAAGCCAGGGCGACACTCGGCGCCACCGGCAGCGAGACTACCTGCTGGCCCTGCGCGGCAAGCCCGCAGCATGACAGGACGACAATGCCCACGCATACATTGCGCCTTTTCGCCTCAAAAACACTCGTCTGGAAAAATTTAGCCACGTTCACTCTAACTTTAGAGTGCCACGGAGGCCCATCGGTTGCGAAATCTCGGAACCTGGACGATCTCCGAAAAAGTAGTAAGATTTACTACCAGAGGAGCAGCATTATGCCGGAGATCCAAAAAGTCAGCATTGCCCTGACGGGCGAGCAACTCGCTGCTCTCAGGGCCGCCGTAGATACGGGCGAATATGCCACGACCAGTGAAGTCGTACGCGAAGCATTGCGCGAGTGGCAGTGGAAGCGTGAGATGCGCGGCGAAGACCTGAGCCGTTTGCGCAAGTTCTGGGAGAATGGCAAGGCCAGTGGCGACGCTGCTCCGCTCGACCTTGCGGAGACTCGCGAGGAAGCACGACGGCGCTTGAAGAAGGCGACCCGCCGCACCGTCTCCGCATGAAGCGTGTTCTCCTCTGGCGACCGCAGGCGCGCGAAGACCTCCTGGATATCTACGTCACGATCGGACTCGATAACCCTGCGGCTGCGGAACGGGTGTACTCCGCAATAGAAGACCGGGTAGCCGCATTGATCGTGCATCCTCGCATGGGAATGCGCCGCCCGGAGATCGCTCCAACGGCAAGGGTGCTGGTGGAGGGTATGTATCTGATCCTCTACGAAACCCATCCGGATGCTGACGACGAACCCGTTAGTGAGATCGAAATCGTCCGCGTCGTTCATGGACACAGAGATCTCAGCAGCATCTTCTAATTTAAGTTTTCGACCAGATCAGCGAATCTGCACCAAATCCGCCCCAGCCCCATGCGCCGCACCGCCAGGAGTGACATGCGAGGTCTGCGGCGCGCGCCAGTGGTCGATGTAGCTCACCTGATGCACGCAACTGATGGTGCAGTTCGGCGCGCAACTCTTCTCCGTCAGGAACTCCCGCTTCACATCGGCCTTTTTGTACTCCGCGACTGGCACGCCCGGGTATCCGCGCTGCTGCGAGCAATAATGCACCAGCCCAAACTCGCAGATGTACAGATACCGCCCGCCGGCCCGGCAGCGCCAGTCGTTGGGCTGGCCGTTGGCGATGGCCTCCTGAAAATGGTTGAAGCGCGAGTAGCTCCGCCGCGTCAGCTTGCGCACCTTGTCCCAGACCGTGCGCTCCTCTTCGCCCAGAGGCTTCAACTGCCCACTGCCGTCGTGGATGATCCCGATCGTCGACGAAAACCCCAGATCCAGCGCCCGCTCGCTCACCGTCAAGGCATCCGTAGGATTCGCAATCCCGCCGCCCACCACCGAGTTGATATTCACATGGAAATCCGCATGCTCTGCCAGCATCTTCAGCTTGGCGTCCAGCACCTTCAGCGACTTCTTCGACACCGCATCCGGCATTACGTTGTCGATTGAGATCTGCATGTGGTCGAGCCCTGCGCGATTCAGCCGCTCGATCCGCTCCGGCATCAGCAGGTAGCCGTTGGTGATCATCCCGGCAATTGCGCCGGTCCTGCGAATCCGCGCAATCACGCGGTCCAGATCGGGGTGCAGCAGAGGCTCTCCGCCGGAGATTGTGATGACGGAAGTGCCCAGGCGCCCCAACTCGTCGATCCGGCGCTCCATCTCCTCGATCGGCACGGGGTCGGAGACATCGTCGAATTCATTGCAGTAGGTACACGCCAGATTGCACCGCCGCATAGGCACAATATGCGCCATGTAGGGGTGCCCGGTATCCAACAAAGCTGAGCCGATCGACCCCAGCTCGCGCAGCTTCCGCGTCACGGCCTTCCAACGGCGCTTTCTTTTGCGGGGAATGGGGGGGGCGGTGGTGGAATTCTGAGAAGCCATGTCGTCTTATCTATTGAATCACACTCAATCCGCCACGCGTCCGGCTGATCTCCCGAACGGCCGCCGCAAGCGCCTCGGTTATGATGGGCCTATGGAAATATCCTTGAAGCAGCAGGTTTTACGCGCCATCGGACACCTGAGTTGGCTGCGCGGCCGCGACCGCATTCTGCGTGCCTTCGAGCATCCCGAACGCCAGGCGTCCCAGCCCTTCGAGATCGACTTCTTTGGCCACGCCTACTCCGGCAATATGACCAACTTCATCGACTGGACGGTCTTCTACTACGGAGCCTTCTGCATCGAAGAGCTGCGCCTCCTGGGCGCCCTGGCCGACGCCCTGCGCGCCCAGGGTAAGCCGCTGAACTTCTACGACGTGGGCGCCAACATCGGCCACCACACCCTGTTTATGTCCAGCCATGCCGACCATGTCTTTTCCTTTGAACCATTTCCCGTAGTCCGCAACGAGCTGGAGCGAAAGGCCGCCCACGCAGGCGCGACCAATATCACCCCATTTCCGGTCGCCCTTGGGAATCGCAACGAGACTGGCACATTTTTCCCGCCCACCGGAGCCAATCAGGGCACCGGAACCCTCGGCGAGACACTCCCCGACAACGCCGCGGCCGAGAGCATCTCTGTCCAGGTGGTTCGCGGCGACGACTTCTTCCAGGCCAACCATCTTCCGCCCGTCTCTCTCCTCAAGATGGATGTAGAAGGCTATGAGGTGAACGCGCTCGAAGGCATGCGCGGGACTCTCTGGCGCGACCGCCCGCCCATCCTGATGGAGATTCAACGCGAGACCCGAACTGGCGTCGATCCCGGCAAGAGCGCCGGCATCCAATCCCTGCTCTATCCCGATCATCTTCTGTTTGAGGTCAGGGCATCGAGGGGGCACTACGCCCTCAAGCCTTTTTCCATGGGAGACACCGAAGAGGCGCTCGTCCTGCCGATGGAGTTGGCCGGAATTATTCCCGGTACCAGCCGCTACTGAAAGCTACAACCGCGGCATCCACGAGAACGCCAGGATGGACACAACGTTGCTCTTCAGCGTGTCCATCGGACCTTCTTCCACGCTCGAATGCTTTTTGGCATCGGGAGTCAGGGTCAGCGTCTGCTCCTTCTTGTCGCGCAGCACGACGACGCTCATCGATCGCCCTTTGCTGCTTTTGATGGCCTTCGACCAGTCGCTGGTGCTGGCCATCGGCTTGGTGTCGGCCCGGACCACTACGTCGCCGGCCAGCATTCCAGCCTGGGCCGCGGGCGAGTTCGCCGCCACGCTGCGTACGAGGAGTCCCTTGCCGCTGGCCGCGCCGAAAAACTGAGCAAGCTGCGCGCTCATCGGCTCCAGCATCAGCCCGGTGTACGACGGGATCATCAGGATCGTCCCAATAAAGCTGTTGCCGCCGTGTGCTGGAGGCGCTGGAGAATTATCGGCCGAAGACGATGGCTCAGGCACGGTCAGGTGCTGCTCCCACGCCCTGCGCTCGACCTCTTCGCGGTTGGCCATCTGGGCGGAGACGGTAATCTGCTGCCCGTCGCGGCTGATGACGAACACCACCGTCTTTCCCGCGGGAGATTCGTGCAGCATCCGCTTGATCTGGTCCGCGCTCTCGATCGTCTGGCCGTTCATCTGTAGCACCACATCATGCTCGCGCAGGCCGGCCTTGCCCGCCGGGGCGTCATGGTCTACCAGGACGATCTCCGCTCCGTGGATGTCCTTCAGCTTCAGTGCCGCCAACTGTTCGCCGCTCACGTCTCGCAGGTCGACGCCCAGATACCCTTGCGCGGAGTGCCCACCCGAGCTGCCGGAAGACACTGCCGCGGCCCGCACGAAGAAGCTGTTGCCCACCTCGGCCTGTGCATACCCGGCGCCCACCGCCAGTAGGACCAACCCGTATCCAAGTGCCCTGCTCATTGCTTCATGCCCTCTTCGTAAGCCTGCGTTACTGAATATCCGCGGTTCCCTGCAGCTCCTGCGTGCTCACGGTGCGGATATACGGGTTCTGGTCGGTGGTCGAGATCCGGCGCATCACCTGGCGCACGCTCGAGTCGGACCTTACGGGCTCAAGCGTGCTGATCGCCTGCTTCCGCACGTTCGCATCCTCATCCTGCATTACCGCCTCCAGCACCGCGTCGCGCACTCGCTGGTCCTGCGCGACATAGGGCTGCAAGCCTTCGAGGGCCTGTAGCCGCACTCCGGGGTTCTTATCGTAGCGCAGGCTGACCAGAAGGGCGTTCCGCAGGCCGCCGCCGTCAGGATTGCTGGTGCATTGATGACCGCTGCGGCATTCGCTGGCCAGCAGCGAGACCGAATCGGTCCGCACCCCATTGGTCGCCGCCGCCTTGGTCCCGATCAGAAGCAGTTGCCGGATCGCGGGGTCGTCGAGCGAGCCCTGAATCGTCTCCGGCACCACCCGGTTGTAGCTCACCTGCACGATCTCTGTATTGGGCGTCTGTACGATGCCGCTGATGTTGGCGATCACCCCACTGGTCGACTTGCTCAGGATCACCGGAGACGGCAGCTTCGGCTGGTGCGCCACCTGGTACATGCGGGTAAAGTCGCCGCCCAGGAAGCCCACGCCAAGCAGAAGCGTCATCAGCGCCGGAGCGCTCTGCAGATGGCCCAGCCAGCCATAGAGATTGCTACGCAGCCGGGTCAGGAAGCCATGCGGGGGAATGTTGTCCAGCTCCTCGTCCAGCCGCATCCGCGACTGCGCCACGAGGTTCGGCGAAGGCTCGAGCACCGTATCCGCGCCCAGCGCCTCATGCATCGCCAGCAGATCTCTCAGCTCCCGGTTGCACGACTCGCACTCCGCCAGATGCTGCTCCAGCGAAGCCACGTGCTCATCCGGGAGTTCGCCGTACGTTACCAGTACGATTTGGTTCTGCGCTACATCACACTTCATCTCTCTACCTCAACCGGCCTCAAAGAATTTCGTTCAAACTTCGGGTCTTCGCCCGTCGGTTTTTACTCACCACTCACCACTCACCACTCACAACTCACCACTAACAACTAACAACCGTTCTTCAACTCCGCCAGGTTCGCCCGCAACTTGCGGGTCGCCCGGAATAGCGTGTTCTTCGCCGTCTCCTCGGTCGTGCTGAGCATCTCGCCGATGGTTCGCAGCTTCAATCCCTGGTAGTGCTTCAGCTCAAAGACCATACGCTCCCGTGGCGTCAGCTTGTCCAGCGCGCTCTGGATGCTCTCGCCCATGAGCTTGCGGTCGAGTTCCCGCGCCGGGTTTGCCATCGCCCGCGTGTCCGAAATATTCGCGAGCAGGTCCATCTCGTCCCCGCTCGCGTCCAGCGCGGTGGCGGGGTCTTCGCGGCGGCTCTTGCGCCGGCGCAACTGGTCCAGGCAGAGATTCGTCACAATCCGGTAGAGCCACGTGTAGAACGAGCACTCGAACCGGAAGTTCCCCAGGTGCCGATACGCCTTTAAAAACGCCTCCTGGTGGACGTCCTGGGCGTCCTGCTCGTTCCCGAGCATGTGCAGCGCCAGCCTCAGCACCGACTGGTCATATCGCCGGACGAGAGAGTCAAAGGCCGAGCGGTCACCCCGCTGCGCCTCCCGGATCAGCTCGTCGTCTTCGGTCCGCTGCAGGGCGCGCGCTTCGATCTGCGCCTGCGTCAGCTTTCCGCCGCTCCGAGCTCCGGTTTGTGTCGCCACCTTCGCCATTGGGGACGATTCTATCGCCCCAACCGCACCTGTGGCCAAAGCCGAGTGACTGGCACCCACCCGGGCCGCCGCGCTCAACAGCGCGGACATCCGAACCGCAGGGGCGAAGGGACTTACACCTCTCCCACGCCCAGCGATTGCCGAAAGCGAGGGCACACCGTCCCCGCCTGTCTTCAGGCCCAAGGCATCTGCATTCATTGTTTCCGACTCCGGAGTCAGGAAAAATCGTTCCACTCCGATAGACCGCCCCATCCCCAAAAGGTAAGCCGTTGGATGCGGGTTTAAAATCCCCACCCGGGTTCCGATCGACTCCCGAGTAAACTCACCCAATGCCCACCCGTTCTGCCGCTCCCACCCTCTTTCCCAGTCTCCCCCGCGAAACCCGCGCCAAAGCAGCCTTCGGCCCCGGCTGGATCTCCGCCCACTGCGACGGCGGAGCCCGCGGAAACCCCGGCCCGGCCGGCTTCGGAGCCCTCGTCCAGGACGCCGATGGCAACGTCCTCGCCGAACTCTCCGAGTTCCTCGGCATCCAGACCAACAACTTCGCCGAATACTCCGGCCTGCTCGCCTCGCTCGACTTCGCCCTCGCCCACGGCCACCGCCGCCTGCGCGTCGTCTCGGACTCCGAACTGATGGTCAAGCAGATCCAGGGCAAATACCAGGTCAAAAGCCCCGGTCTGCGGCCTCTCTTCGAGCAGGCCAAAAAGAAGATCGCCCAGCTCGAAGCCTTCGAGATCGTCCACGCCCTGCGCCACAAAAACAAAGACGCCGACCGCCTCGCCAACCAGGCCATGGACCGCGGCATGAAACGCAACTGAAGCAGAGCGCGACCTGTTATACGCTAGGAGATGGGAATGAGGTCTCCCAAAACCGCCTGGGATGATCCGGCTGATGACCTCTGCCAATTCGATGTTCTTAAACTAGGAATAACGAGGCAGACGATGTCCTATCTCTGGGTCACACTCGGCAGCGCAATCGGCGGGCTTCTGCGGTACGCGCTCAGCCGTCTTACCATCCCCATTAGCCACGGCGTGCCATGGGGGACCGTCATCATCAACATTCTCGGCAGCTTCGTCATCGGCTACTTCGGCACACTGACGCTTCAGACGGGAAAGTATCCCGCCTCCGACAACCTGCGTCTCTTTGTGATGGTCGGAATCTGCGGTGGCTTTACCACCTTCTCGTCCTTCAGCCTGCAAACCTTCACGCTGATGCGCGACGGCGCATGGGGCAAGGCGCTCGCGAACGTTGTAGTGTCGGTAGTTCTCTGCGTCGCAGCCGTGGGGGCCGGCCACATGCTCGCGTATCACTCAAACCCGCAAGCTGCCATCGTCGAGACGGCCGAGGAAGAATATACCGGCTAGTTGTAGGTGACTTTGCGTTCCCCGCGAGCGATCCGCCCCAGGATGCAGTGGCGCTCATTGGCCCGGTTGAGCACGGCCTTCGCCTTCTTCACCTCTTCGGCAGGCACCACCACGATCAGACCGATGCCCATGTTGAAGGTCCGCAGCATCTCGTCCTCGGCCACGCTGCCCAGCTCGCGCAGATGTTCGAAGATCGGGGGCACCGTCCAGCTCGCAAGGTCGACCACGGCCCCAGTCCCACGCGGCAGAATGCGCGGCAGGTTCTCCGTAATGCCTCCACCGGTGATGTGCGCCATGCCGCGCACGATCCCGGTTGCGGTCAGCTTCTTGATCACTGCGAGATAGCTGCGGTGCGTGCGCATCAGGGCTGCGCCGGTCTTGTCTTTGAGTTCGTTGACGTACTGCTCCGGTCCGTAGCCCGCGACCTCGAAGAGCAGCTTGCGCGCCAGCGAGTAGCCGTTGGTGTGCAGGCCATTCGAAGGCAGCCCGATCAGGATGTCGCCAATCTGGATGTGCTCGCCGGTAACGATATCCGGCCGGTTGACGCAGCCGATGATCGTCCCCGCGAGATCGTATTCACCGTCCGCGTAGAAGCCGGGCATCTGCGCCGTCTCGCCGCCGATCAGCGCGCAGCCATTGGCGCGGCAGGCCTCGGAGAGCCCGCGCACCACCGTCTCGACGGTCGCCGAGTCCTGCTCGCGCAGCTTGCCGGTGGCGAGGTAGTCGAGGAAGAACAGCGGAGTAGCGCCCTGCACTGCGATGTCGTTGACGCAGTGATTCACCAGGTCCGCGCCCACCGTGTGATGAATCCCCAGCTCGAAGGCGACCTTCAGCTTCGTGCCCACGCCATCGGCGCTCGACACCAGCACCGGCTGCGGGAATTTTTCGAGGTCGAGCGCAAAGAGGCCGCCAAAGCCGCCGATCTCCGACAGCACATGCTTGTTGAACGTCTTGCGCGCCAGCATCTTGATGCGCTGCTTGGAGCGGTCGCCGGAGGTGATATCGACCCCCGCATCGGCATAGGTGACGGGAGCTTTGCCGGGTTTCGCCGGCGCGGATTTTTCTGCCGCCGGTGCGCTGGGCGGAAGCTCCGAGGATGGTCCGTCGGGGAGGGGCGGATTGGTCTCTTCAGGCACTCGACTCTCTCTGGGCGCTTGGGGATAATATCGATTGCGAACTGGGGCCTTGGTACTTTCCTGCGTGAAGCCCCGCTTGGGGAGTTGCTTTTTTCAACCGGATGCAAGCGAAGCGAGCCCTTAGTCTACCAGTCGCGCTTGAGGATTTTTGCAACGCCCCAACGTCGGCAAGAGCACACTCGCCAGTCAGACGCCCAGAAAGCGTGCGCGCTCTGCCGGAGTCGGCAGTGCGCAAAGTTCTGCGGTCCCGAACAGCCGCAGGCGGTTGCGCGCCAGCCAGCGGTAAGCCACATCGCGCAGCCCCCGGGGAATAACTCGTGCGACGCGTGCGAGTAACGCCCACCGGCCCCCCAGCACCGTCAGGCAGCCGAGGATCGCCTCCGAACGCACCGCCAGCGCCTCCTCCGGGTCACCGTAATGCGACACCAGCACAGCGGAGTTGACCTGTTCCTTATCCAGCCCATGGCGCGCAAAAACCTCCTCCGCCACCGGCTGCTGTTGCGCCGCAAAGAGTAGGCGGCCTTCGGGGTCGTGGCGCAGCATCCACCGCACGGTGTGCTGGCAAAGGCCGCAGACGCCGTCGTAGAGCAGGACGTGGCGGCCATTCGCGGTCTGTTGCGGGCTGGATGCGCTGGCGGCCAAACTGTCCTCCTGTTGATTCGATGGTATTCGATGGGTAAAGGCCAGTTTTAATTTGTCGCTTCGACCGTGAAGTGCGAGGATGGCTGGGTTCTGAACAGGGAGAGTGCAATGGGTGTGTCTACGAGGTGGCTAGGTGCGGCTTTGGCGATGGCATTGGCCGTTCCGGCCTGGGCGCAGGTTGGCGATCCGGACCTGGATAAAGAAGCGGCTGCGGTGGACGCTCTGTACCAGCGCCAGAACCTGGTCGGAGCGGCGCCTTTGTACGAGGACCTGCACAAGCGGCAGCCCGACAACAATCTCTGGCGCGAGCGTCTGGCGATGAGCCTGCTCGGAGGCACAGGGACCGAGGCAGAGGCAGCGGCGCGCCTGGATCGTGCGCACAAGCTGCTGCTGGAAGCGAAGGCCGCAGGCGACAATAGCAATCTGTTGCAGGTGATGCTGGAAAAGATGGAAGCGCCAATAGCCGCAGGGCCGGCTGGGCCTCCGTCACCTGGGGCGGCCGCATTCCAGCAGGCAGAGAAGGCCTTTTCGAGCGGCGACCTTCCCGGCGCGTTGAAGTTTTATGAGCAGTCAGCGGCGGCTGATCCGAAGCTCTACGAGGCGCCGCTTTACGCCGGGGACACCGAATTCAAGCAGGGGCATTACGCCGAGGCCGACAAGTGGTACGGGCGGGCGTCGGCAATCAATCCCGACCGCGAGACAGCGTATCGCTATTGGGGAGACGCCCTGATGAAGCAGGGCGATCCCACCCAGGCGGAGGACAAGTTCATCGATGCGGTGATCGCCGAGCCTTATTCGCGGACGCCGCGAGTGGGCCTCAAGCAGTGGGCGGACCTCACCAAAACACCGCTTGTGCCGCCCCAGATTACCCTCCCGGCACGTCCTGCCAAGGATGCAAAGGGAAACACCAACATCACTGTCGATCCGTCGCTAGGCGGTCCGGAGACGTCCGCCGCTCTGATGTATTCGATGAACGCGGCTGTCTGGCAGGACAAGGATTTCAAGGAGCACTATCCAGCGGAGAAACAATATCGGCACTCGCTCGCGGAGGAGGTTGCCGGACTGCGCGGCATGATCGAGGCCGTCCACAATCAAAAGCTATCGTCGGACAAACTGGACGTTACCCTGAAGACGCTTGTCGCGCTCGACAAGGACGGCATGCTGGAGTGCTGGATCCTGCTCGACCATCCTGACCAGGGAATCGCCCAGGATTATCTGGCCTACCGCGCGACACATCGCGATCTGCTGCACGCCTACATCGCGAAGTACGACGTCCATTCGAAGTAATGCGGCTTGGGTCCCTCCTATACTGAGGGGATGGAAACCGAGATCAAGGAATTCAAACCGTTCGTGCACTCCCTTGAACTGGAGCGCCGCGCCGAAGGCTACTTTCCCGGCGGCGTGAACTCGCCGGTGCGAGCATTCCGCGCGGTGGGAGGCCATCCGCCGTTTGTGGTGCGTGGCGAGGGCGCATATCTTTACGACGTCGACGGCAATCGCTACCTTGACTTCTTCGGCTCCTGGGGTCCGATGATCCTCGGCCACGCCTTTCCGCTCGTCGTCGAAGCCATCCGCGAGGCCGCAGGCCGTGGCACCAGCTTCGGCGCATCGCACGCGGGCGAGGCAAATCTGGCTGAGTTGGTCCGCTACTGCTTCCCGTCCGTCGAGAAGATGCGCTTCGTCAACTCCGGCACGGAGGCGTGCATGTCGGCGGTCCGCCTGGCGCGCGGCTTCACCGGCCGCAACTTCATCATCAAGTTCGAAGGCTGCTACCACGGCCACGCCGACGCCCTGCTGGTCAAGGCTGGCTCAGGCGTAGCCACCTTCGGCATTCCCGGCTCAGCCGGGATCCCGCCAGAGACCGCGATGCACACCCTCGCGCTGCCCTTCAACGACCTCGCAGCGGTGGAAGCAGTCTTCACCGCGCGCCCTAAGGAGATCGCCTGCATCATCGTCGAGCCCGTCATCGGCAATGCAGGCACCATTCTGCCGCACGCCGGATATCTCGAAGGCCTCCGCCGCCTCTGCACCGCACACGGCGCGCTCCTGATCTTCGACGAGGTCATGACCGGCTTCCGCCTCTCGCTCGGCGGCGCGCAGAAGCTCTACAGCATCACGCCCGATCTCACCACGCTGGGCAAGATCCTCGGCGGCGGCCTGCCCTGCGGAGCATTCGGTGGACGCGCCGAGATCATGGACTTCCTCGCGCCACTGGGCCCGGTCTATCAGGCCGGAACCCTCAGCGGGAATCCGCTGGCGATGGCGGCGGGCGTCGCGACGCTCGGCTACCTGATCGAGCACGAGGCCACGCTGTATCCGCAGCTCGAACGCGTGACCCGTGCGATAGCCGAAGGCGTCGGCGAGCTCGCCCGAGAGGCCGGTGTGGCGCTCCGCACTAATCGCGTGGAGTCGATGTTCACCTGGTTCTTTACCGCTAGCCCCGTGACCGATTTCGCCACCGCCGCGGCCAGCGACACCGCGGCATTTGGCCGCTTCCACCGGCGCATGCTTGAAGCAGGAGTGTGGCTGCCGCCGAGCCAGTATGAAGCTGCGTTCGTGAGCGCGGCACATGGCGACGCCGAGGTGGAGCTCGTGCTTGAAGCAGCGCGCGCAGCGTTCGCGGAGTAGCCCGGTTCCAATGCAAAAGGAAAACCCACCCGGGATCCGCGAAAGAACTAAGAGGCGACAGAGGCAGAGATGCCCTGGCTGGGCGCGGAAGTAGCTGCGGCGTAGACGGCTTTCTTGGGGCCGCGCTTCCGCGCTACGAGGATGCGAACTCGCTCCAGCAGCTCAACCGGCGAACATGCGCCCTTCGGCAAAAAAACATCGGCGCTGCCGGCGCGGTCGTAGGCAGTCACGGTGCCCGAGATGATCATCGCCGGCAGGGCAGGATGCAACTCCTTGGCGCGGCGCACCAACTCGTTGCCGTCCATGCGCGGCATCATCAGATCGCAGAGCAGCAGGTCGAGCGAGCCCGGCAGCGCGTTGGCGATCGCCTCCAGCGCATCCAGCGGATTGTCCACCGCAATCACGCGATAGCCACGGGTCTCGAGCAGAAAGGTTCGAACGGAGAGGGTCTGTTCATTGTCGTCGACGCAGAGGATGGTCTTTTTCGGACGCATGGTTTCTCGGTTCTGCCAGGCGGCGCCGTAGCGGTGCAGCCTGGCGGATGGGCCTGTGCGGTGCGTCGGCTGGTTGGCCGGTGCGCGCCGACGGGCGGCGTTATTTGGAGACCGCGGTCCGGGCCAAGGGAACTCGGCTCCGGCGTTCGTGGAGCTGCTTCATGGAAGCCGGACCGGAGTTGAACCCGCCCGCAAAGCCGAGGCTCTTTGGGCAAAGCTCTCCTGTCTGCTCCGTAAGGAGACAGCGCCCCTGACCGGCGGCGAGAGGTGTCTCAAGCGACGGACCGCGGGTGCGAGAGAGCCGGTGGCGGTGCAGGTTGCCACGCGGATTTCCGGAGCCGCACGGAGTTTCAGGTTGCTGCGAATGGAGCGAACCGGGCGTCTCAAGGCTGGCCTGGAGAACGAAGGCGGTTCGACTGTTGAGCAGTCTGGAACAGGGTGCGCCGGGAAGCCGCGTCTGCGAGCCGGTGGCTTCTCTCAACTCAAATTGTCAGAAAAAAACAGGTGACCGTTGTTGTTACAGACCCAAAATTTGTTGATCGAACGATCTCGTTCGATCCGAATTGCCGAGGCTGCTTCCCTCAGCGCTTCCCCACACTACGGAGGGTTACCCATCTTGGCAACGGCGAATAAAGCGCGAACATGAGAGCAAAATTGAGTTGCGCATTCACCGAATATTCAAACAGGGCTTCATTGCTGCTCATTTGCGAGGCCGCTCTGTTGAAATCGCGTGCATCACGGCAGGAAAAACCGTCCCGTTGCAGTAGGAATGGTGCGCCCACCGACGCGCACTTCGCGAATCTGATTCCCAACGAGCGTCGCCTGCACATGAATGCGACTCGGACGCAGCATCTCGACGCCCTGCTCAATCACAATCGGCTGCCCGCTGGCGGCGAGCGAGTGGCGCACCAGATACGCGATCGCGCAACCCGAGGCCGAACCGGTCGCGGGATCTCCGCCGTTGTAAAACTGCATGCGCGCATGCCAGTCCGCGCCCGAGCCAGCAGGCGCGCGCGTTATGCAGTGGAAGAACTTTGCATCGCTGCGTGCGAGGTACGCCTGCGCGAGCGACTGCGGAATTGCCAGACGCGCAGCCACCTCCAGGGAACGCAGAGGCACAATGCAAAACGCCATGCCGGTCGACACGGTCTGGATGGGCAGGTTGGGATCGAGGTCTTCGACGGCGAGCCCAAGCGCCGCGGCAACGGCGGAGCGATCGTGGATCTCGCCAAACGCAGGATCATTCTGTCGCATCGTTCCGTAGACACCTGCCCCATTCTGCTGTGCGGCGAAGGACACCGGGATCGGCCCAACGCGGAGGTCGAGGGTGATCTGCGCCACGCCGTGGAGGACAGGGTGATGGAGATACAGCCAGCTTGCGGTACCCAGCGTGGGATGCCCAGCGAACTCCAGTTCTTCGCGCACCGTAAAGATGCGCACTTGCACTCCGCGTTCGCGCTCGACTTCGGCCGCGCGGGGAAGGACGAACGTGGTTTCGCAGAGGTTTGTCTCACGCGCGAGCGCCTGCATCTCCGCGGTCGAGAGGCCTCGCGCGTCCGAAAAGACTGCCAGCGCATTGCCCTCAAGCGGTCGCTCGGCGAAGACGTCTACCTGGGCGTAGTCAAGGATGCGCGGCGCTGGGTTCGTTGACATGGAAATAACCTCGGACGTATGGTGAATAGTGTATAAAGTTCAAGCAATGACGACGACCTCCAATTCGACCACTCGTTGCCGCTGCTGTCGTTGCGGATCGATACGGGTGTGTGGATGAGCGAATCGAAATAGGCTTTTCGAGCAGCACAGAACCCACCCGGAGCCGATGAGCCAGGTGGGTTTTTCGTTGCCCGCGTTTTCGGCACATAAACCACGATGTTCCGCGATTGCTTTGCAAGCGCGATTTCACCAGAAAGTGTTGGGTATACCCCAATCGAGGCAAATTGATCATGTCACTCCGCATCAACGATATCGCTCCCGACTTCACCGCAGAAACCACCCAGGGCACCATTCACTTCCACGACTGGATCGGCGATGGCTGGGCCGTCCTGTTCTCTCACCCGAAGGACTTCACGCCGGTCTGCACCACCGAACTCGGTGCCATGGCCATACTCGAGAAGCAGTTCGCCCAGCGTGGCGCGAAGATCATCGGCCTCAGCGTCGATCCCGTCAGCAACCATGAGAAGTGGTCGGTGGACATTGAAGAGGTGAGCGGCGCAAAGGTGAACTACCCGCTGATCGGCGATCCCGAGTTGAAGGTCGCGAAGCTCTACGACATGCTCGCGGCCGATGACGGCTCAACGGCCGAGGGCCGCACGCCCGCCAACAACGCGCCGGTTCGCACCGTCTTCATCATCGGCCCGGACAAGCGCATCAAGCTGACGCTCTCCTACCCGATGTCCACCGGGCGCAACTTCGATGAGATCCTTCGTGCGCTTGACTCCATCCAACTGACGGCGAAGCACAAGGTCTCCACCCCGGCCAACTGGAAGCAGGGCGACGACATCATCATCGGAGGCGCAGTCTCCAATGAGGAAGCCGACAAGCTCTTCCCCGGATACAAGACGGTCAAGCCCTACCTGCGCACGGCCGCGCAGCCCAAGTAGTCGAAACGCTTTAACTCACTCCGTCGCGCGCCTGCGCGGCGGAGCAAGGGCACCGATGGCGAAGTGGCTAACGCGCTGGTCTGCAAAACCAGTATTCATGGGTTCAAATCCCATTCGGTGCTCCAGAATTTCAATCTTCGGTGCGATGTTCTGCGATCTGCCGCGGTCTGTGGCCATCCGGATGTTGCCGAATGAAACGATCCTGGAATCAGAGTCGGGTAAACTAGAACAGAAGGCGCATGAAGCCCCGAGAAGGGGATTCGTGGCCACCGCGGCTTTGAGACAGGAATCGATTTGTGGGTTTATTGAAGAGTAGTTCCTATTGGATGGAGATACGGGCCTACCGTCTGGCGCTCTCTGTTTGCTGTCTGTTCGTCTTCCTGACGGCTGGGCCAATGCTCGCGCAGACCACATCCATGCCGGCTGGTTCTTCCATGGACGGCGATCCTACTGCAAACACGAGTGGAACCTTTGATACGCAGCAGACCCAGGGCGTGCAGAATCCGGCGACCACGAACCAAAGGCAAGGTATCACCGATATTTCTCCCCCACGAAGGCAGGATCGCACCAGCGATCGCGACACAAATCGGAGCCAGGATGGGGATCGAGATCAGAACCAGAACCAGGATCGGAACCTGAACCAGAATCGGAACCAGAATCCGAACCAGTTGAAAAATGGGTCCACCATTGCGCAGCCGCCCCAACTGACTGAGTTTCAACAGATCGTCGCGGCCGGCACGGGACACACTCTGCCGCTCTACGGCGCCACCCTGTTTAACACGATTCCTTCTACCTTCGCGCCGGTCGACAATATTCCTGTAACCCCAGACTATGTCATCGGACCTGGCGATGAGTTGCGGCTGCAGATATGGGGCCAGATAAACCAGCAGGGCAGCTTCATTGTGGACCGTACCGGCTCTATTTCGTTGCGGGATGTGGGTACAGTTCACGTGGCTGGCTTACAGTTTTCGCAGCTAGCCGATTTCCTCAAGTCGCAGCTCAACCGCGTCTATCGCAACTTCGATCTCAACGTCAACCTGGGCCAGCTACGGTCGATCCAGGTCTTTGTCGTGGGCCAGGCGAAGAAGCCGGGAAGCTTCACCATCGGCTCACTGAGCACGCTGATGAACGCTCTCTTCGCTTCAGGCGGCCCGCTGCCGCAGGGTAGCCTGCGCGACATTCAGGTCAAGCGCGGTAACGAGACCATCACCCACTTCGATCTTTACGACCTGCTACTGCACGGCGACAAGAGCAAAGATGTGCGGCTGGCCTCCGGTGACGTGATCTTCATTCCCGATGTAGGCCCCCAGGTCGCCGTGCTGGGAAGCGTAACGACGCAGGCGATCTTCGAGCTGCACGGGGAGAAGAGCTTTCAGCAGATCCTTGCGCTGGCCGGAGGACAGACCAACGTGGCCTCGGGCTCCAAAGTCCGGGTCGAGCGGATCTACAAGCACACTCAGCGCAGCATGATCGATGTGGACCTCGCAGACGCCGATTCCCCGCCGGTTCAGGACGGCGACATCGTGATGGTCAGTTCAATTCTCGACCGGTTCAAGGATGCGGTCACGCTACGTGGAAACGTCGCCAACCCCGGACGTTATGCGTGGCATCAGGGAATGCGCATCTCCGACCTGATCCCCAGCCGCGAGATGCTGGTCACGCGAAACTACTATCAGCGCCAGAACCAGTTGGCGCAGAGCAATGCAGACTACCTGGGGCCTCGGCAGGAAGGCGCCCTGGGAATTCAATCGGGACCAGTTGCCGATGCCGCCGCGACGCGTACCGCGACCACGACCAACGGCGGTGGTACTTCCGCCGGAGCCGCACTGACAGCGGGAAACGAAAACTTCGCGGCCAGGAATGATGTCATTCTGAGCGCACCCGATATCGATTGGGACTACGCCGTCATCGAGCGTCAGAGCACGGCCGATCTGACAACTTCCCTGGTTCCCTTCAACCTCGGCAAAGTGATCATGGACAAGGATTCTTCGCAGGACCTTGTCTTGCTGCCTGGCGACGTAGTGACGATCTTCTCCAAGGCCGACATTCGCGTGCCAACATCGCGCCAGACGAAGTTCGTGAAACTCGAGGGCGAATTTGTTGCGTCGGGCGTATACAGCGTGCATCCGGGCGAGTCATTGCACCAATTACTCACTCGGGTCGGAGGGTTAACACCGGATGCGGATCTCTTTGCCTCGGAGTTCACGCGCGAGTCGGTCCGCCGGTTGCAACGCCAGCGGCTTCTGGAGTATGCCGATTCGCTGGAGTCGGAGATTACGGCACGCACCTCCGCTTCGGCTACTTCAGCCCTGACGGATCGCGATGCCGCTGCCGCTCAAGCGTCGGCAGAGGAGGCGCGCACTGCTCTGACGCGCCTTCGTCAGGCCCAGCCCACTGGCCGCATTGTGCTGCAACTTAAACCAGACAGCAACGGCATCGCCTCCATCCCCGATATGGAGTTGGAAGACGGCGACCGCTTCGTCGTTCCCAAGACCCCATCCAGCGTCTCGGTCGTAGGCCAGGTCTACAGCGCGAATGCATTCGTCTTTGGGCCCGGCAAGCGAGTCAGAGACTATCTACGCCTCGCCGGCGGCCCGGACAGGATAGCCGATGAGAAGCGTGAGTTCATCCTGCGCGCGGACGGCTCCGTTCTCAGCCGCCAGTACGCAACCGGTCGCAAATACGGAGGCTTCGATCGAGTAATGATCCTTCCCGGAGACACAGTCATCGTCCCTCCGAAGATTGAAAAAGGTGCAATCTGGCGCAATCTGTTGAATATCTCCACGATTTTGCAAGGATTCGGTATTGGGGCTGCGGCCATCCAAGTGCTGAAGTAACTTTGACACATCGAAAGGTATTTATGGCTGATTTTGGCAGTCTAAGCGTGTCTGTTTATCAAAGCCCTCGGCATTTCTGAAGGACTTACCGGTGCTTCGCATGCACGAGTCCCAACGCAGACGTCACGTCTACTAACTCCTTGTCTCTGTGGTGATAACCGTCCCAATGGATGACGTCATGCGTCAAAGTGTCCGGAAAACCAGACGAATGCCGCTCAGCTACTTCGAATTTAGAAAAGCTGCTTCGCTCCCCTTTTATTGCAACCCCCTCAAGCTATTCATCAGCGTATGGGTGGTGATGCTTGCCTCTCTCGAGTTCCACATATCGGATGTCACATATCCCCACACTATTGTGGCTTATCTGTTGTTTCTGGGCTCTTGCATCTCTTTTTTGCTGAGCTATATGTTGGTGAGATTTGTCTGCAAAAGACGCCAGCGACAGCAAATGATTAGAAGTTATGCAATAGACGGCGCGCGCCTAAGACGATTCAATCTCATTCTTGTCTGCATCGCTTGTGCCATTATGTTGCTCAATCTGGTGTCCTCCGGACTTCCGCCGGTGTTTGGATTGTTTGGATTTTCGACCCAGAGCTATACAGCCTATGGTCGGCTCAAGCAAATCCTCTTCCCCGTTCTCATGACGCTTTTTGTCGACGCTTTTTTGGATAACTCGGCCCATCGCAAGCTGCTCTTGGGAAGCTTTGCCTTCCTGTCCATGCTTTCGTATGTCGCGCGCGGCGCGATGATGCTCATGCTGTTCCAGGCTCTCATTGTTTTTTCAATCCGGACTACTATCAGCAAGAAGAAGATTTATCTGATATCGATACTCAGCGTCTTAGGTGCAGCGTTTCTAGTTGATGTAATTGGTAGCAACCGTACTGGAGACCAGTTGCTGTTTTTGGGAATGCAAGTAAGAGCCGACGCGCAAACATGGCCTACGGTATTCATCTGGATTATTTCGTACATCTCTGTGCCCTTATCGAATGTGTGTTGGTTTGTCGACTTTTTCCGTTTCCAGCACATCACGTGGTCTTTCTTGTATCCTCTGCTCCCGGCATTCTGGACGCCGGTAAGTCCTCACATGGACGTAATCCAGGCCTCCCATATCATTGACGGGGTCCACACTTATCTCGCCAATTACTATCTCGACTTCTCTTTTCCTGGAATTTTTCTGATCAATTTCGCAATTGGTGCCGTGTCGGGCTATATGAGTTTAGCCCAGCGAATCAGTAGAAAGTTTCTGACTTGTTCGGTATTTCTAGCGAGTTTGGGGTTTATATTTTTTTGGGATTTTTTTGTGTATCTTCCCACCTTGATTCAGTTCCTGCTTCAACTCATCGCGCAGAAATATATAATCAGGCAGTTGAGGCACAGGTTTGGCTGAAGACATGCTCGGCAAATCCAGATGAGCGACCAGACAGTTTCCATTCTTGCGGTGATTGTGCTGTTTAAAATATCTCCGAAGGAGAGCGCCAGCGTTACCAGCCTGGCGCATTCCTTGGCATCCACAGATGCAAGCAGATTAAGGCTCCGAGTCGTTCTCTTCGACAACAGCCCGCGGGAGCAGCCCGCTCCCCGCCTCTTCCCGGACGAAGCCTATCTCTGGGCGCAGAGCAATAGTGGTCTGGCCCATGCGTACAACTCAGGTCTTGCAATGGCCCAGAATCATGGATTCGACTGGTTTTTGACGCTGGACCAGGACACATCCCTTCCAGAAGACTTCCTTTCCGGGTTGGTGGATGTAATTTCTAAGGTGGGAGGCGATCCAGAGATCGCAGCCGTTGTGCCGCAAATCCGCGAGTCGGAGCGAGCGCTGTCTCCCTACACCTTCCGTTGGGGTGTGGTTCCCGCATGGTTTCCTGTGGGGTACATGGGCGCATCCGAGGATGCGACATATGCTCTCAACTCCGCGTCTCTGTTGCGTGTCAGCGCGTTACGCCAGGTTGGCGGTTATGACTCGAGATTCTGGCTGGACGCTTCAGACCACTCAATGTTTCACTCTCTTGCGGCGCATGGAAAGAAGGTTTACGTAGCCGGCAATTTGCAGGTGCAACACCAGTTGTCTGTGCTGAGTCAAAATTCGATGTCACTGGCGCGCTACGAAAACATGATCGCGGCTGAATCGGCTTTCTGGGACTTGCGCATGAGCCGGTTGGCAAATTGGGAACGGAATGCAAGGCTCATCGTTCGATTCCTGCGTCAACTTCGCCACAAACAAACCGAGCTCGGCGGAGCTTTGCTGAAACATATCCAGCGGCGGATTCTGCGTTCGCGCAGACACCGCTTGCGCCTCTGGGAGCGCACGACAGAGTCCTTCCTCAGGAATGACCAGTTCAATCGAGTGCCGCCGCCGAAGATATCTGTGTGCATGGCCGCGTACAACGGAGAGCGTTATATCCAGGAGCAAATCGCCTCCATCTTGCCGCAACTGCAAAAAGAGGACGAACTAATTGTGGTGGACGATGCGTCTTCGGATCATACGAGGGAACGAATTCTGGCCATCGCCGATCCACGGATCTGCCTTATTGCTCAATCGAAGAATCGAGGCGTGGTCAAAACGTTCGAGCACGCCGTGCGCAGCGCGACTGGAGACATTCTTTTTCTGTCTGATGGTGATGACATTTGGGCGCCCGACAAAGTGCAGAAGGTGCTGAAGGCTTTCGTAGAAAACCCCCGTGCCGAGCTTGTATCCACGGGCCTGAGATTAATTGATGAGAACGGTCAACCTTTGGATACCGCGGACTACATGAAGAAGCGAGAGTTCACCGCATCGTTCCTGCCGAATCTCCTACGAAACCGCTTTCAGGGATCTGTCATGGCGCTGCGATCATCCCTGCTATTCCGAATCCTTCCTTTCCCGGGGCATTGCCTGTTCCTGCACGATGCGTGGATTGGCATGTGCACCATCTTGATGGGCGGCGATGTTGTCTATCTCGATGAGCCTTTGCTCTCCTATCGGCGTCACTCGAACAACGTCAGCAATCGCATGGGCCGCATCCAGCAGATCAGGTCGAGAGTGCAATTGTTGGCGAATCTCATGGTGCGCTGGCTCCAGCATCGTTGAAGAATTGACGAATGCGGAGAGTCTCTCTCAAGAGAGCCGGGAGACGCGTTCAATTATCCGGACTTTGTCAGCCAGAGCGGCGTATCAACGCGCGCAACCTCAATAGCTGAAAGCGAAGGAACGCCGGAATCAGGTGGAGCGCTCCAAAGTTGCTGCGAATGGCCCGAAAGATCTCGTTTCGTGTGCCCTTGTTTCGCGAGACGCCGTCGGTCTCATGCGTGGCTACGATCATAGTGAGCGACTCGACGGAGCAACCAGCTCTGCGCAGTCGTTGGTTGTGATCGAAGTCGCCGAAGACGCGGTACGATTCGTCGTAACCCAGATGTGCAGCACGACGATAGAAGGTGCCCTGGTGATGCCACGTGTTGTCGAATCGGAGCAGCCAGTCGTTGCGAGGCCGGAAGAGGTGCGAGTCGTCTTCGAGGACGCGGCAGCAGACTACATCGACCGGGCGCTTGGCCAGCATCTTCAAAGGCGCGAGCGGCAGATCGAGCAGCCGATCGCCCGCGTTAATGTGGAGGACATATTCTCCGCGGGCCGCGGCGATGCCTTTGTTCATGGCTTCATAGATGCCGCTGTCCGGCGCGCTCAACCAGAAGTCGATTTCGCCGTTTCTCTCCTGCAAACGGTCGACGGTGCCATCGTCTGAACCGCCATCAATCACAATCAGCTCTACTTCCGGGCCACGGAACGGCACCAGATTTGCAATCAGTCGCTCGAACTCCTCACGCTCCCGAAACACCACAACGACGATCGAGACAATCGGGGGTGGTCCTACTGGCCGATTGGGCCGGCTGCCACCTTGAAATCGGACCGCTTCGCTCATCGCTATGTTCCATTGCTGCTGCGGACAAAGACCCCGTCGAGTTGCAGCATTCGTCCGCTTGCGGGGTGGCGGAAGCCGGGTTCCAGCGACCATGCCTCGAAGCCTTGCGCCGCCAGCAGGTCCCACAGGTCTCTGGCCAGCACCTGGCCATCATAGAGAGGCACAAGCGACATCTCGGAAATCACGGCGCGACAACTCTCGAGTACGCGTTGAGCTCCATCCAACACTTGCCTCTCGTATCCCTGAACGTCGATCTTCAGCAGCACCCGGTCCTGTGCAGTCAGAGGGCAGAGATCGTCCAGGCGGTTCACGGGCACAGTCTCGGTGCCCACATAGTTTGATTCCGGCTCTGCCTCCGAATGGCTTGGGAGCATATCGAGAATTGAGCTGCTGACGCTATTTCCGGAGACATGAATCTCGACCGACCCTGGTGCGGCTCCGATGGCGGTACGGTCGGCAATCGTCCACATCGCGTCGCTTGCAGCCTGTCTGCACAACTGCTCATGGGCCGTTGCGAGCGGCTCGAATGAAACAATGCGCCCGGCATATCCGGAGGCGCGCAATTCTCCGACGAACTGGCCCGTGTTCGCCCCCACATCGAGGACAAGGTTGATCTCCTGCTGGCGAATCAAGGCGATCAGGGTATGGTGCGCCGCGAACGCGAGGGGAGGGCCCAGGATCTCGTATCCATATCGTTTAGCGAGACGCTTGATATACGCTTTCACCGTCACTTCTCCTGGTATCTATTTATCTTGGATTGAGGGCGCATACCGTTAGGGATATACGAAAGATCATGCAACAAATTTCAGTGTTTCGCTGATAGCGCGCCATACTTCATCCGTACGGATCCGCTCAATACACGGCACGGGATCCGAGGCTCCGCGGTCGTAAATGCACTGCCAATTACAGCCGAAACATGGCATTCGATGAATGACGGCGCGGGGCATGGGGCGTTCTCCCTCTTGCTCGACCTGGTATGGCATAAAACGGCCATAGTGGCCGCCTCCGAGCAAGCATACCGTGGGGACGCCACACGCGGCGGCAATATGCGCGGCGGAGGTCTCGTTGGTCAACAACAATTGTGCCGCGGCGAGAATGGACGCTAACTGGGCCAGATCGGTGCGCCCGGCCCAGTTCAGGAGGGGCGCCGCAGACTGTCCGCATAGGCTATCAGCAAGTTCAAGGTCCGCTGGTCCTCCACACACCACACCCTGCCAGCCGGTCCTGTTGTGCAGCTTTTCGGCAACTTCGATGAAATTCGAAGATTGCCACTGCCTGCCCTGCCAGCTTGCACCGGGGAAGAGCACATAGTAGGGTCGCCCGGCCATCACGGAAGTGAAAGCGACATCGGCTTGAAACGCATTCACTCCAGTGAACTGCGGCAGCTTGGCCCGGAAGCCGGCCACGCCCAGGCTTCGCAGGAACTCCGCGTTGCGCTCCAGTTCCATGCGCGGTGACGGATCGGCGGGGAGCAAACGCGTGTACCAGCCATCCGCGGTGCGCGTTTGCCACGTTCGCAGATATGCTCGATCACCAGCGGACCCAATTCGCTCACTGGCGCCGGAGATTCGAATTACCGAATCGCCGAGCAACCATGCACGGGTGTAAGTCGGGTCAACGGAAAGCGCGCATCGCGATCTTCGGATCGTGCGCCCAATTCGGTACCGGTACAGTAGGCCTCGTTGGAATTCCTTCACATCCACTGCGATCACATCGTCGAAGATCGCCAGTTGCGTGGCCCACGTTGCCCATGCTGCGTTCGCTGCCAGAATAACGGTCTTTCCTTGCGCCCTGTAGTGGTCTACTAGCGCCTGAGCGGCGTCCAGCCAAAGAACAAAATCGCCGATTGCGTCCAGACGAACGATCAGAACACGCTCAGGATAGGATTGCTCCCGCTTCGTCCAGGTTAGGAAAGTATCGATGCAAAGGACTGCAGCAACTCTCATCCGCATGATCGCGGCGCCTAAAGACATCTACTGCTCCCTATTGTCCATACCAATTAAGAAGGCGCGCTGAATCGATCAGCCCACTGCTTCCACGCTCCTGCCGCAGAGAGATAAGCCCATTATAAGGCAGGGCGCGGCTAGAGGTCTGATACCATCGGAATCGTTCGTCGAGAGAAAGGGCCATTTGAAAAGCAGTCGGTTCGGTCCAGTACATCATTGAGATGCCAACGTGTCCCATGAACTTCCAGTCCAAGAGGCCAAGCGATTGACCGGCCCAACTTCAGAGGCAACTCCCCCGCTTGTCTCCTGCAGAGTATGCGGCGCATCATCGAGTTTGTTTGGGCAGATGGATATTTTGAGAAAGTATCCTGTCCAGTATTTTCGCTGCGACCGATGTGGTTTTATGCAGACGGAAGTGCCCTTTTGGCTCGACGAAGCCTATTCCAGCGCGATTGCCCGGCAGGATGTCGGGATCATGCAGCGCAATCTGGTGAATTGCGAGGTGGCTTCGGCTGTCCTCAACTTGCTTTGTCCGAAGGTAACCAATGCCGTCGACTTTGGCGCCGGCCACGGGGTCTTTGTCCGGCTGATGAGGGACAAGGGGTTCAATTTTTCCTGGTTCGATCGGTACGCCACGAATGACTATGCCCGGGGATTTGAATATGAGGAAGGATCGAAATATGAGTTTCTTACAGCATTCGAAGTGCTCGAACATTTCACCGATCCTGTCTCCGATCTGTCCGGATTGATGGACCTTTCCGACAATGTGTTTATCTCCACTTGCACCCTCCCGGAGCCGGCGCCCGCCTTGCCGGATTGGTGGTATTACTCGCCGACGACTGGCCAGCATATTTCGTTCTACACTCAGGCGTCCTTGGAGGTCCTCGCCGCACGCTTCGGAAGAACGCTGTTGTCGCATGGCCCCTACCATCTTTTCGCCAAGGGACCGCAGAGCGCCATCCGGTTTGGTCTGGCAACACGGTTTCAGTTTGCCCGTATGATCAACCGTATGTACCGGCACCCGAGCCTGATCGACGCTGATTTACAACAAATGATTGGATGATCCTGCGTCAAGGGAGCGCGCCGCTGATACTGGAAATGGCATGCGGTCCTCAGTGGGTACTATCGGCCTTCTAGGGAAATTTCTCGGACAACTCGTGCGGGATTACCCGCAGCCATTGTCCACGGCGGAATGCTTTTCGTTACGACGGAGCCCGCCGCTACGATTGCACCCTCGCCGATCTCCACGCCCTTTAGAACAATTACGTTCAGCCCAAGCCATGCTTTGTCGCCAATCCTGACTGGTTTTACGACAACGTTCGTCCAGTCTTTTCCGGCGTTCTGGTACCAGTCCTTAACGTCGTTCTGGCGCTGCGACCAAAGAATTGAATGGGAATTATGGTCCACAATCACGCAGCCCCACGATATAAGTACATCGTCCCCAATCTCAATTCTTGCAGCGCAGGCGATGACTGAAGCCCCGATGAAAGTATTCCGGCCAATTGTGATGGACACTCCTTCGCGCTCCCCCACAATACTTCCTTCGAAAATGCTTCCCTCCCCGATTGCCAGGCTGTTCCCGGCACGAAGTTGCACCCCCCTGAAATTCACCTTGGCGGAGGGATGAATGTCGACCCCTGGATATCCTGACAGGTGCCTGCGCGCCCTGTGTTGCAGAATTTTAACGATAAGTTTACGCATAGATCGGCACTGCATCCTATCGCACGCAAAAGTGTGCTACTTTTTCCCCATGCGGCGAATCCGTTTGAAAATTCGACGAAAAATTGATGTTGAGTATAGGACCTGAAGATGACGATCCACGCTACGCGAAGGGACAAAACTAGCAGGATGCTTTAGTGGGAACTCCATAGAGTTTGATGAAACGACTAACCGCGAATCCTCTTCGGTAGTAATGGTCGCATTCTGGCCAAAGCCAATGTTCTTAACTAAATTCACGCTGGAGACGGCCGTGAGCGAATGATTTTTCAAGCAAGTATAAAGCCATTGGTAGTCCCAGGTGTTCGGGCCTCTGTTTTCGTGCATCGCGTCAAAGATTCTCGTCCAGTATGCAACGGCCTTTGGCTCGTCGAAGATCTCTGAGAGCATTTTCTCGCTCCTGAGTTTCGGCCAATCGCTGAGATGTCTGTCGTAACGCTGCCATTCCGATCGCCAGGTCGCCCATCCCCAGATACCACCGAGCTCCGAGAAGAAATAGCTGTCGCCAGTGTCGAGATACTTTCCCACTAGATTGATACCGGAGACGAAACCGACCCGACTGTCCCCGCGGTATCTAGCGAGCAGTTCCCGGCAAAAGGGGAAGAAGGAAAGGTCGGGCAGACAGTCGTCCTCCAGGATGATTGCTTCCTCAACCAGGGAGAAGACCCAGTCTAAACCGCTGATGATCCGCTCCTGGCAGCCAAGATTGCTGTCCGAAAAATTTGTGAGGACTTCACACGGCCAATCAATGCGATCTATGATGTCACGCACTTCGCGGCAGAGTTTTTCCTCGCCCGGACTGCCAGGCCTTGGCCCATCCGCTATCAGGAGCAGCTTCGCCGGATGTACCTTGGCAATTACCTCGAACACTCTTCGAGTCGGGTCGGGCCGATTGAAGACAAAGAACGCCACGGGCGTTTCAAATGTTGTTGCATCCATGATTGATCTGCCTGAGCTGTCGGCGAGCGCTTGCTATAGTATACGGATTGCGAGGGACGCTGGCGGTCACGACGGGGCCTGGTCCTCTGGGCCAGGGGTCGATCACAACACATGTGCGACCCGACCGGCGAAGAAGCGGCCCGCTTCCTCACTACCGCGAACCCAGCTTGAGGATGCTGAGATTTGAATAAGCTGACGTTCGGCGCGCGCATATCGAAAGAATTGGACAAGATTGGACCCGGCCTCCGCAAGATCATGGGGAACATGGGCTGGTTGATGCTCGACCGCGTCGTCCGCATGGGGATGGGCTTGTTCGTTGGGGTTTGGGTCGCCCGGTATCTCGGCCCGGCACAGTTTGGCAGTTTGAACTTCGCAGTTGCGTTCGTCGCCTTGTTCGGGTCCGTCACTACGCTTGGCTTGGAGATGATTGTTGTCCGCGAGCTGTTGCACAACGCTGAAGACGCGCACGAGATCATGGGGACAACGCTTGCCCTTCGGACTGGCGGCGGTCTTTTAGCGGTCGTCGCCTCCATCGCGACGCTCCATTTGATCCAGCCCCACGACAGACAATCGTTATTGCTCGTCGCGATCCTTTCGTTGACCCTTGTCTTCCAGGCGTTCGATACCATCGATTCGTTATTTCAATCACAGGTACGGTCCAAAATAACTGTATGGGCGAAGAATTCGGCCTTCTTGGTCTTCGCTGCTGTCAGGGTCTTCCTTATCCATGTCAAAGCACCTGTATGGTCTTTTGCGGTTGCCACCACCGGTGAAATCGCGCTTGGCGCAGCCGGTATGGTGATCGGATACCGCCTGTCGGGTGGCAGAATGCGTTCCTGGAGAGGCAGTAAAAGGCGGGCCGGCCTATTGCTCAAGCAAAGCTGGCCCGTCATCTTTTCCGGCATGGCCATCATGGTCTATATGCGCCTGGACATGGTCATGCTCAAGATGATGCAAGGCGACTTTGCGGTTGGTTTATATTCCGCAGCGACCAAAGTGTCAGAGGTCTGGTACTTTATTCCGGCTGCAATCGTCTCTTCCGTCTCTCCCGCGATCATGCGGGCAAAGGACGATCCCGCGCTCTTCTACGGCAGGCTTCGCAGACTGTTTTCGCTGATGACCTTGACCGCTTGTGTCATCGGTTCGGTCGTAGCGCTCGCTTCGCACGCCATCGTTCGCGTCCTCTATTCCAGCAGTTACAGTGGCGCGGCGCCGGTGCTCGCCGTCCATGTCTGGGCGTCTGTTTTTGTCTTTCTGGGGACAGCGCAAACGCCCTGGGACGTATCGAAAGACCTGCTTACATTGTCACTTTACCGGACGGTCGCGGGAGCGGTTATTAACGTTGCCATCAACTTTGTCCTGATCCCGAGATATTCAGCGATGGGAGCGGCAATCGCGACGGTAGTTGCCTATGCGGTATCCGCGGTGTTTGCCAATGCGCTCAGTTCGAAGACGCGGCCCATATTCTTTATGCAGATGAGGTCATTTCTTCCCGTCAAATATTGGAGATGACAGCTCAAGGCAATTCAGCGCTCGGGCTGCCTCCCACTCGCCGAAATAGGACGGTGCTCATCGTCTTCGCAATCATTGAATAGTGATATTGCGATAGGAGCTGCACCACGGGGTCGGAGTTCGCCTGTTCCAGCGTTGTGGCGTCCAGGCATTCGACCAAGATAAATTCCGGAGAATAGCGGCCCCAATCGTTTGACCGAAGCACATCGTAGTCCAGGCCCTCTACATCGACTGTCAACAAATCGATCTTGGTGTTGGACGGAAGATGTTGGTCGAGCAGTTGCGCGAGCGGCGCGGTCGCGATGTTGACCTCTTTAATAATGGAATAAATGCCGCCAGTCCGGTTCTGTGCCAACTCTTTGTCGAAGGTATTAAGGGCGGGTTCATTGAAGAGATAGTAAGTCAGCTCTTGCCGAGTAGATGACACTGCGGCTTCAATATTGATGTCCCTCGGGCGCACTTTCCTGAATGGCGCCATGCTGCCAGGGGTCGCATCGATATTGAGACCCCGCCATCCTCTGCAATAGAGCCGGTAAGTGTTGGAGAATCTCTGTGGATGATGGGCCCCTACGTCGACATAAAATCCAGAGGGCCTGGCCTCCAGGAACCGCTCAAGGAGCATATCTTCACCCTCTTGAGAATAGGACTCCCTGGCGTAGTTCTTGAACCATCTCTCGCGAATCTTGCCCAGAAATCGCCGGATTGGCTTCGGCAGAAGCCTCTTGATCCGCTTCATAAATCTCCCATTCCTACAGTATCCAGTCTACTTGAGTACGAGGTCTCCCAGGCATGTGCCGACATCCCTCGAGGAAAAGGGAACCTGTACCTGCGTAGAATGGATTGGGGCCGCTATGGGCGCATGGTCACAACCCGATTCGTGATGCTGGCCTGTCCAGAGGTCGCGATAATCTGATACACGAGGTCTAAGGAAAAGGAATGGCTGAGAGTGCAATCGATCGCGTGGGGACCACTGGACCTCAGACAAGTGAATCACCCTATTATGTCGACGTGGACGAGAGTTCAATCGATCTGATGGCGCTGGTTCATACCCTTTTTCGCGGGAAGAGGACGATTATTGGCATCTCTCTGGGAGTTTTTATAGCGGCTACGGTCTTCGCTTTCCTGCTTACACCCATGTTTACCTCGACCGTTTCGTTTATCCCCCCCAATACGGGGAACACCAGCTCGATTGCTTCCGCGCTCGCGGGACAGCTTTCCGCGTTGGGTGCGGGAGACCTGCTCGGCAGTGGAAAGGGCTCGGGCGAACTATACGCTGGAATTCTGCAGAGCCGGTCGGTTGTAGGGGAGCTTGTAAAACGGTTCGATCTCCTGCATTACTACAAGGCCAAGAAAGAGAGTCAGGCCGAGAAGGCATTGCATGCTGCCACTGCCGTTGCCGTGGATGTTAAGTCTTCTATCGTCACGGTCAGCGTCACCGATAAGAGCCCCGGCCTGGCGCACGATCTGGCAAATGCCTACATGGATGCCCTGCGTGAGGCGGACGGTCGATTGGCATTGGGACAATCCTCTCAGCGGCGGTTGTTCTTCGGCGAGCAACTCGCCAAGGAGAAGGACGACCTGGAAAATGCCGAGGTTGACTTGAAAAAAACGGAAGAGCAGTCCGGCTTGATCGCTCCGGCGGGGCAAACGGAGTCGGAAATCCGGACAATCGCTGAGACGCAGGCGGCGGTCGCTGTTCGCCAAGTCCAGCTTGCCGCCTTGCGGCAGGGGGGCACAGAGCAGAATTCCGGAGTCGTCCGCCTGCGTAGCGAGATCGACGATCTGCAAGGTCAATTGCAGCGGCTCCAAAATGGGAATGGCAAAGGAACGGCCATCCCCACCTCCAAAGTCCCGCAGCTCCAGTTGGACTATGTCCGCAAAGAGCGCGAGGTGAAGTATCACGAAGCGCTCTTCGACATGCTTTCCAAGCAATATGAAGCGGCCCGTCTGGATGAGGCGCATGATGCGCCAGTGCTGCAGGTGCTGGATCCTGCCTCTTATCCCGATACGAAATCTTCGCCGAAGCGGCTCTATTACATGCTGGGCGGGCTGGCCGTGGGATTCCTTGCGGGCTGTGCCTGGGTGCTGGTCCGCGATCGCATCCGGGAGCTTGGCAACCTCTCAAGAGGCCCGGCGTAGATCGGCACAACGTTTATCCCTCCGCTTAACATACATTGCAATCAAATGCGCGTGAGGTAGCATTGGCAGAATATGTTCTTGTGTCGTATTGTGCGTGGCCAGCCGGTAGCGTCGTTTGTGGTCTTCGTCGTTTGCTTGATGACGACATGCACCCACGCGCAGCAGCCCGTTCTCTCATCCCGCGCAGTCCCGCTGGACATTTACATCCCTATGGACAACTGGGCCTATCCAGCTCTTGACCGTCTCCGCGGCCTGGGCTATCTGGACACCGCATTCCTCGGGATGCGTCCCTGGACGAGGCGCGGCATCAGCACTCTTCTCGACGAGATCGATGGGGAGGACGGCATCCACGACGATTCTCAGGCGGAAGAAACCTTTCTGGCGCTGCGTCATGAATTTCCCGAAGCGCCCACCGCCGAAACAGTTGTCTGGCGATTTCCTACGCTTGCCTATGAGAGTGCCTACACCCGTCTCCAGGGCATCGCGGGCCTGCCTCTGCGCGACAGCTACCATCTTGGCCAGACCATCGCGAATGACTACGGCAGACCCTACCAGGGAGGCTTCAACACCATCGACGGCTTCAGCGGCAGCGCCCAGGAAGGCCGTTTCAGCCTGTATGCCCGGGCGGAATATCAGCACGCGCCAGCGGCCACGGGGTATTCGCCCGCGCTCTTTAACACCCTCTCCGGCATCGACACCATCCCCACGGCAACCAATCCAGTCCAGGCGACGATTCCGGAAGGCCCGATTCCTGCGTCGAACTACTTCCGCATCGTCGAGGCCAACGTCTCATACCGTCTGCTCGATCACCAGATCTCTTTCGGCAAGAGCGACCATTGGCTCGCCCCCACCAAGGGTGGCAGCTTCATCTACAGCAACAACGCAGAGAATATCTACGCCTTCCAGATCGATCGCACGGAGCCGCTCTATGTGCCATTGCTGTCCCGCCTGACCGGCCCGTTCCGCTATCAATTTTTCGTTGGCAGCCTCAAGGGGCACTCCGACCCAAACGATCCCTGGATCCACCTTGAAAAAATCAGCCTGAAACCGACGGCGAACCTAGAGATCGGCTTCACCCGGTCCACCATCTGGGGAGGCAAGGGCCATGTGCCCATTACAGTCCACTCTTTTCTCAAAAGCTTCTTCAGCTTCCAGAATGTCACAGGCGATGAAAAATTCTCCCGTGGAGATCCGGGCGCGCGATTCGGGGCCTTCGACTTTAGCTGGCGTATCCCGTTCCTCACCCACTGGCTCACCCTCTACTCGGACTCGCTCATCCACGATGATGTCAGCCCGGCCGACGCTCCGCGTCACGCCGCAGTACGCCCGGGAATCTATCTCTCTGAAGTCCCAGGTATTCCGCGGCTCGATCTTCGCGTCGAAGGAGTGAATACGGACCCGGCTCCTTCTACTAAGTCGCACTCTAACGATGGTAACGGGCAGCTTCTTTACTGGGAGGGCGTTCAGGCCCAGGGATACACCAACAAGGGCTACATCATGGGAGACGCGTTCGGCCGTGAGGCCAAAGGCGGCCAGGCGTGGCTCACCTATCACCTCTCCCCGCGCGAGATGATCCAGGCCTCCTTCCAGCACAAGAAGAACGCCAAGGACTTCATCCCCCAGGGAACTACCCAGAACACCTTCGACCTCCACGTCGTCAAACGCTTTCGCCGCCAGTGGGAGCTATCCGCCGATCTGCAGCAGGAGTGGTGGAAGGCCCCCGTCTATCAAAACAGCCCGCAGTCCGACACCGCTGCCACCTTCACCCTCACCTGGTTTCCCGAAACCGTCGTCCAGACCGTAGCGCCGCAGCCCTGATCGCTCCCCACCCGCCGATATACTACTTGCAGGCCCCTCCCGCGAACGAGCCGGTGAGTGGCGAAGGGAATCAATGAAAGCGCTAGTAATTGACCGGCCTGGCGAGGCGCGGATCATCCAGATCGAACCGCCGCCTGACGACCCACAGCAAGCCTCCATGCGAATCCGCCGCATCGGCCTCTGCGGCACCGACCTCAGCACCTTCCTCGGAAAAAATCCGCTGGTCACGTATCCCCGCATCCCCGGTCACGAGGTCGCCGCGACCCTCGAGCGCGTTCCCGCAAACGATCTTGGCCTTGCCGCTGGCATGGACGTCACCATGTCGCCCTACACCAGTTGCGGCGAATGTACCGCATGCAAACAGGGCCGCGCGAACGCCTGCCGCGTCAACCAGACCCTCGGCGTGCAACGTGACGGCGCGCTGAAGGAGCACCTCAGCATGCCGCTCGAAAAACTCTACGCCGCGCCTCTGCCCATCGAAGAGCTCTGCCTCGTCGAGCCCCTGACCGTGGGGGCCCACGCCGTCGCGCGCGGCCTCGTCACCTCCGCGGACACAGTCGCCATCTATGGCTGCGGAGGCGTCGGCCTCGGCGCAGTCTCCGCCGCCGCCTTCCACGACGCTAACGTCATCGCGATCGACCTCGACGACAAAAAACTCGCCATCGCGCAAAGCGCCGGCGCGCGCCATCTCATTCACTCCGGCCGCGAGGACGTACACGCCCGCCTACAGGAGATCACCGGTGGCCACGGCCCCGACGTCGTCATCGAGGCCATCGGCCGCCCCGAAACCTTTCGCGCCGCCATCGAGGAGGTCGCCTTTGCCGGCCGCGTCGTCTACATCGGCTACGCCAAAGACCTCGTCAGCTACGAGACGCGCCTCTTCGTGCAGAAGGAACTCGATATCCGCGGCTCCCGCAACGCGCTCCCGCAGGACTTCCGGAACGTCATCCGTATGTTTGAGCGGAAACGCTTTCCCACCGCTCAGGCCATCAGTGCAACCGTCCCGCTAGAAGAAGCGCCGGCCATCCTTCGCGCCTGGAGCGAGAACCCGGCAGCCTACACCAAGATCATGATCTCGTTCGATTAGATAAACTCAGCAGTGGAGAACAAAGTGGACCTCGGCCTGCGCGACAAAGTAGTTATCGTTACCGGAGGCGGCCTCGGCATCGGCGCCGCCATCTCGCACGCCTGCGCGGCGGAGGGGGCCATTCCCGTCATCATCAACAACGACGGCGATGCCATCCAGGCCAACCTGGAGGTCATGCGTGCCAAAGGCCAGCGCTTCGGCTTCCTCCCCATGTGGCTCGATTCGCCCCAAGCCTGCCGCACCGCAGTCGAGAAAGTCCTCGCCGAGTTTGGCCGCATCGACGCACTCGTCAACAACATTGGCGTCAACGACAGGATCGGTCTCGAACATGGCACACCCGAGAAGTTCATGGAATCGGTCCAGAAAAACCTCTGGCACTACTATTCGATGGCGCACTTCTGCCTGCCCTCGCTCAAGCAGGCGCGCGGCACCATCGTCAACACCGCATCGAAGGTCGCCACCACCGGCCAGGGTGGAACCTCAGGCTACGCCGCCGCAAAGGGCGCAGTGCTCGCGCTCACACGCGAGTGGGCGGTAGAACTAGCCCCCTACAGCATCCGCGTCAATGCCATCCTTCCCTCCGAGGTCTGGACCCCCGCCTATGCCGCATGGATCGCCACATTCGCGCACCCGGAAGAGAAGAAGGCTGCCATCACCCGCAACATCCCGCTCGAATCCCGCATGACCACACCCGCCGAGATCGCCGCCACCACCGTCTTCCTTCTTTCCAGTCAATCCACGCACACCACCGGCCAGCATGTCTTTGTGGATGGCGGCTACGTTCATCTAGACCGCGCCTCAACCGCATATCGCGATTAGTATTTTCTGCGCGCACCTGCGTTCCCATCGCTCTCGCACTGGAGGTATCCGCCTTGCAACTGATCCCGACGTCCCTGAAGGATGTAGTCATCGTCGAACCCAAGGTCTTCGGCGACGAGCGCGGCTTCTTCCTCGAGTCCTACAACGAGAACACCTTCAAGACCCTCGGCCTGCCCACCCGCTTCGTGCAGGACAACCACTCCGGCTCGCGCAAGGGCGTCCTCCGCGGCCTGCACTACCAGTTGCAGCAGCCCCAGGGCAAGCTCGTCCGCGCCCTCCGTGGCGAGATCTTCGACGTCGCCGTCGACATCCGCCAGGGCTCCCCGCAATACGGCCAGTGGTTCGGCCTCTCTCTCAGCGCGGAAAATCGCCGCATGCTCTGGATCCCTCCCGGCTTCGCACACGGCTTCCTCGTCCTCAGCGACTTCGCCGAAGTCTCCTACAAGGCCACTGAGTTCTACGCTCCCGCGCACGAGCGCTCCCTCCTCTGGAACGACCCCGCCATCGGCATCGAATGGCCCCTGGAAGGCGACCCCACCCTCTCCGAGAAAGATCGCGCCGGCTCGCTCCTCGCCGCCGCCGAAACCTATCCCGCCTCCGACTATCTCTGAGAGACCTGGCCTCCGCGACGTCCCAATCCCCACAAGTGTCACGCGAAATTTCAACTCGTCCGAAGAATCCGCATCGGCCAATCTACAATGAACAAGTGCGTGTCAATGAGGAGAGCATGGAGCAGAAAGTCTTGCTGGTAACAGGAGGAGCGGGGTTCATCGGGTCGAACTTCGTCCTGCAGGCAGTCGGTCGCGGCCATAAAGTCGTCAACCTCGACGCCCTCACCTATGCGGGCAACATGGACAACCTCGCGTCGCTCACTGGCAACGCGAACCACATCTTCGTCCACGGCTCTATCCTCGACGGAGAACTCGTCGCAAAACTGCTGGCCACGCACCACCCCGACGCCATCGTCCACTTCGCCGCCGAAAGCCACGTGGACCGCTCCATCCTCGGCCCTACCGCCTTCATCGAGACCAACATCCACGGCACCTTCACGCTCCTCGAGGCCGCGCTTAAACACTGGCGATCGCTTCCCGACGCCGGCAAGACCGCCTTCCGCTTCCTCCATGTCTCCACCGACGAAGTCTACGGCTCACTCACCCCCGATGAGGACGCCTTCCACGAAGAGACGCCCTACCGCCCCAACAGCCCCTACTCTGCTTCCAAGGCCTCCTCGGACCATCTCGTTCGCGCCTACTTCCACACCTACGGCCTGCCTGTCCTCACGACGAATTGCTCCAACAACTACGGCCCTCTGCAGTTCCCCGAAAAACTGATCCCGTTGATGATCCACAACGCCCTCAATGGTAAGCCTCTGCCCGTCTACGGCGACGGCCAGAACGTCCGCGACTGGCTCTACGTCACCGACCACTGCGACGCCATCCTCTCCGTGCTGGGAAAAGGCCGCCTCGGCGAGACCTACAACGTCGGCGGCTTGAACGAACAGAAAAATCTCGACGTGGTCAACATCCTCTGCTCCATTCTCGACGAGCTGCATCCCTCCGGTGCTCCCCACGCGGCGCTTATCGCTTACGTAAAGGACCGCCCCGGCCACGACCGCCGCTACGCCATCGACTGCCGCAAGCTCCAGGGCGAACTCGGCTGGGAGCCAAAGGAATCCTTCGCCACCGGCATCCGCAAGACCGTCGAGTGGTACCTCGACAATCCCGAGTGGGTCGAAAAGATCGTCAGCGGAAAATACCGCGAGTGGGTCGCGGACAACTATGCATCCCGCACCTAGTCGCGCAGGAACGCGCAGTAGCAGGGCAGAAAAAAGGAGCAGTTCGATGAAGGGAATTATTCTCGCGGGCGGCTCAGGCACACGGCTGCATCCGGTCACTGAGGCCATCTCGAAGCAGTTGCTTCCGGTGTACGACAAGCCGATGATCTACTACCCGCTCTCCGCGCTCATGCTCGCCGGCATCCGCGACATCCTCATCATCTCCACCCCCGCCGACACGCCGCGCTTCGAGCAGCTCCTCGGCAACGGCGAGCGCTGGGGCATCTCCCTCAAGTATGCCGTCCAGCCCTCGCCCGATGGCCTCGCCCAGGCCTTCCTCATCGGCAAGGAGTTCCTCGCAGGCGAAGGCTGCTGTCTCGTCCTCGGCGACAATATCTTCTTCGGCCACGACTTCGCCAAGGTCCTTCGCACCGCATCCGAGCGCAAATCCGGCGCCACTGTCTTCGCCTACGCCGTGCAGGACCCCGAGCGTTATGGTGTCGTCGAGTTCGACGCTAACCGCAAGGCCATCTCTCTCGAAGAGAAGCCCGCCAAGCCCAAGTCGCGCTACGCCGTCACCGGAATTTATTTCTACGACGAGCAGATCGTCAGCGTCGCCGAATCCATCAAGCCCTCGCCACGCGGCGAGCTTGAGATCACCGACGTCAACCGCTGGTACCTCGAGCGCGGCCAGCTCACCACCGAACTGCTCGGCCGCGGCATGGCCTGGCTCGACACCGGCACCCACGACTCGCTCCTCGAAGCCTCGCTCTTCATCCACACCATCGAGCAGCGCCAGGGCCTCAAGGTCTCCTGCATCGAAGAGATCGCCTACCGCCAGGGCTACATCGACGCAACCCAACTCGCGGCCCTCGCCGCCAAGCTAGGCAAAAGCAGCTACGGCCAATACCTCAAGCGCGTCCTCGAAGACCCGGTCTACTGAAGCACATTTCGCATCGCCCGTAGAAGCCGCCGTTGCGGGCCAAAGGCCCGCGCTACCCTAGCCTGGGGCAGAGCCCCAGGGATCCGGGCAAAGAGGAAACCAGCGGGCTGAAGGTCCGCGCTAAAGCTAGCCACACACCATCGAGGAAATCGGCTCTAATGTCCGCCCACCACCAGCCCCGCAAAATCCTCATCACCGGCAGCAGCGGCCAGGTCGGCGAAGCCCTCACCCGCATCCTCGCGCCGCTCGGCCAACTCTTCGCGCCCGTCCGCAATCAGCTTGACCTCACCGATCCCGCCTCCATCCGCGCCGTCATGCGCGAGTTCCAACCCCACTGGGTCATCAACGCCGCCGCCCACACTGCGGTCGATAAAGCCGAGAGCGAACCCGACCTCGCCGCCGCCATCAACACCACCGCGCCCGCAGTCTTCGCCGAAGAAGCCGCACGCATCGGCTCCATCGTCGTCCACTTCTCCACCGACTACGTCTTCGACGGTACAAAATCTTCGCCATACGTCGAATCCGACCCCACCAACCCGCTCAACGTCTACGGCCGCACCAAGCTCGGCGGCGAGCAGGCTCTCGCCGCCAGCGGCATCTCGCATCTCATCTTTCGCACCAGCTGGGTCTACGGCGCAACCGGCAAAAACTTCCTCCTGACTATCCTTCGTCTCGCGCGCGAACGCGAACACCTCCGCATCGTCGGCGACCAGCACGGCGCACCCACATGGAGCTTCGACCTCGCCCGCATGACCGCCCATGTCGTCACCCACTTCGAAAAACTTGCACAGCAAAACAGCGCATCGCTCGCCGAAGCCACCCAACCCGCCAGCGGAATCTACCACGCCGGCGGCAGCGGCGAAACCACGTGGGCCGGTTTAGCACAGCAGGCCATCGCCGAGCTGCAAGCCCGCGAGCCCGCAACCAGACTCGCCACCGTAGAACCCATCCCCACCTCCGAATACCCCACACCCGCAAAGCGCCCGCTCAACTCCCGCCTCAACTGCACAAAGCTCGCCGAAGCCCTCGACTGGCGCATGCCCGACTGGCGCGAATCCCTCACGCAAGTCCTCGCCGACGTCTCAAAATAGACCAAGCCGCGAGTTCAGGTACCTACGATTGATTCCACGCCGTGGAAGCCTCAATGAAAAATCGGCCTTGTCGGTGTAAATCGGGGTTAAGCCTTTGCCTTCACTTACCCTCGGCTCAATCTCCGCGCAAAATCCAAAAACACCAGCGCCGCAGGCGAGTACCCACTCGGGTCCGCCATCGTAAACTCGCCCGTATTCGGATCCATCTGCTGCCGAAACCCGCCGCTCTTCATAATCGCCGAGCACCACTGCGTCATCATGTGATTCAGCTCCGCCTGCTTGCCGTAGTAGGCCATCCACCGCGGCGCACGCAACGCCGTCAGCGCCTGGCTCGCCCCACCCCAGCTATTCCGCGGAATCGGCCGCACAAACGTCGGATCGTCCATCGCAATCGACGTCAGCGGATACGGAGCCCAGAACGCCTTCGGATTGTGAATCTGCTTCGTCCACACCGCCTCGAAGATCGCCTTGTCCTTCACCGGATCGACCACATGCTCGCCCAGCACACGGCTGATGACATCGCCCTGCACCTGCACAAAATTATTCTGTGCATCCAGATCGTAGAACGCCGCATCCTCCGGGCTGTACAGCTTGCTCAAAATCAGCCCACGAATCTTCTCCGCATCCGCCTGCCACCGAGCCGCCTCATCTGGCTTGCCCAGCGCATTCGCCATCGCGGCCAATGCCACACGCCCGCCATACACCGTCGCCGAAAGGTCCGGACATAACCGCGGCATCGTCGCAATCGGCGGACACTTCCGCGCATCCGCATCCGGACACCGGTTCGGAATCCCCTTCCACCGCGGCGAGTTGTCATGCCCCGTGTCGTACGTGCAGAATCCCTCTACCAGCCCCGTCTTCCTCGTATCGCGATACTGCCGCAGCCACGCATCCCACTTGCTGCATGCGTTATACGAAGCCACCAGAAGATCGTCGTCGCCCGTCCGCTGCACCAGCTCCCAGGCCGTCGCAGCAATCGGTACCACCATCTGGATCTGACCATACCCAGCGTCCGTCCCCACCTTGTCCGCCGTCTTGATCGAAGCCGGAAGCTGCCCATCCGGCTTCTGCTGCGAAAAAAACGCCATGTGGTTGTCCCGTGCAATCTGCATCGGCCCTGCGATCCCTACCTGCACCTGGACATAGCGTGCCAGGCTTCCGTAGACCTGACCCTCCTGCGGCGCGCACTCCAGCCAGATCCCCGGATACACCGCGCCCTCCACCAGCACAGGCCGGTCGTAGCGCGGCATCAACTTCACATTCCCCGCCAGCACAGCCAGCGCTGCGTCCCACGTCGTCTGCCACGCCGGATCGGCCGTAGGGAAGTGCGGCCGCACTCCATTCCCAGCCCCCACGAGGCTATTCGGCGCAGCCTGCGAAGCTCCCTGCGCCTCCGCCGCTGCACTCATCCCCACCATCGGCATCGCCACCGCGCCCGCCGCCATCGCACCCTGCTTCAAAAACTCTCGCCGTCCCACTCGTCTCTTCATGCGCACCAGTGTAAGACCTGCCCCACATTCCGCGATAGCGTCACCGCGAAAAACAATACTCCGCACACACAGATAAACTGGCATGCATGAAGCGCGCAAACCCCGGCGGTCCCTCATCGAGCATCAAGCCGCCCGAAGCCGAACTCAACCCCGCGGCCTTTCGCCGCCGCCTTATGGCCTGGTACCGGCTCAACGCCCGCGCCCTCCCATGGCGTGACACTACAGATCCCTACCGCATCTGGGTCTCCGAGATCATGCTGCAGCAGACGCGCGTCGCCGCCGTCATCGACCACTACCACGAGTTCCTGCGCCGCTTCCCAACGCTCGTCTCCCTCTCCCTCGCGCCCGAAGCCGACGTCCTCGCTGCCTGGTCCGGCCTCGGCTACTACCGCCGCGCCCGCATGCTGCACAAGGCGTCGCAGTTCATCATGCTCGAGCGCGAAGGCCGCCTCCCCGCCACCTCCACCGAACTTCGCACCCTCCCCGGCATCGGCGACTACACCGCCGCCGCCATCGCCAGCATCGCCTTCGGCGAGAGCATCGCTGTCATCGATGGCAACGTCGAGCGCGTTCTCCTTCGCCTCACCGGCCGCACCCAGCAAGCCGCAACCGCACCTACCGGCGCCAAACTCCGTACCTTCCTCCGCGATCAGGCCCAGGCCCTCATCCCGCCAAAGTATCTCCGTTCCAACGCATCGCCCCACTCCGCCACGCGCACCATCGTGTGGGACGCCAGCGAGCGTCTCGCCCTTGCCGCCGCCGCGCACCCCAATGCGCCTCTGCCTGCGCTCGAAGAAGAGGCCCCGCCCCGCGTCTCCACCAACGCCGCCGGCGACCACAACCAGGCCATGATGGAGCTTGGCGCAACCATCTGCCTCCCGCGCGGCCCACTTTGCCTCCAGTGTCCCGTCTACGCCCTCTGCCACACCCGCGGCGAGCACCCCACCACCCCGCGCGCTCCGCAGCTCAGCTGCCCCATCGCCTTCCTGCTCTACCTGCGCAAGCGCGGCACCGCCACCGAAGTACTGCTCGAACGCCGCTCCAACGACGCCGCACTCATGGCCGCGATGTACGAACTGCCGCCTCTCTCACTCGAAGTCACCGAAGGCCGCGAGCCCATCCTCCGCGTCCGCCACTCCATCACCAACACCAACTACTACGTCCAGGTCTTCGCCCCCCGCCGCGCGGACTCCACCCCCTCCAAATCCAGCCGCATCAAGTCCAACCTTCCCCAACCCTCCCCCGCCGAACCTGTCCCGCACTCCCGCTTAGAGGCCCAGGTCCTCCGCCGCGCCATCCCTGTCGCCGCGCGCAACCTGCACTGGACCCGCACCTCACGCCTCACAGCCCTCCCGCTCACCGGCCTTACGCGCAAGATCCTCCAGCGCCTCAAAGTCATGGAAAACGCCCGAATCGCTCTGCTCAGCGAATAGCCGCCACAAAACCGGGAGCCCCATGATCATCGCGGTCACCGCGATTATCGTGGGGTCACTCACTTCACTCAGGCCGCAAAAATCGCCAGAAGTAAACTAAATCCGAGGAGCCCCCAAAAATGAAGTCCCATCTCGCCCTCGCGACCCTCCTTCTCGCCGCTCCTCTCCTGGCCCAAACCATCCCGCCCACCGTAAAATCCGAGATCAATCTCGACCTCAACTACGACGACATCCAGCCCTTCGGCGACCCGCTCCAGACCAACGTCGCCGGTGCCGAACGCACCACCTTCTACCCCACCGTCCAGGCCACCGCCAGACGCTTCGGCCTCGCCATCGTCCCCGACTCCAAGCCGGCGAGTACTACCGCTCCGATCACTTCTCCCTCGCCCGCACCGGCATCCCCGCCTTCTCCATCGGCGCAGGCACCCTCTACACCGGCCACGATGCCGCCTGGGCCTCGCCAAACTCGACGACTACACCGCCCGCCGCTACCACAACATCTCCGACAACTACACGCCCGATATGGACTTCACCGGCGACGCCAAGCTCGCCCGCTTCGGCATGGAGCTAGGCTGGCAAGCCATCACCTCCTCCGCCGCCATCTCCTGGCAACCCAACGACGAGTTCGCGCCGGCCCGCCAAAAGTCCCTCACCACGCACTAGCGCCACAAAGCTGGGTGCCCCATTCATGCGGCTTCATCGCATGAGTGGGAATGCCACCGCAGAGCCTAAAGGGCGAGAACAGAAGTCGGGGTCCCCATCTTCGCGACGGTTTTATCGTTCGCTAAGTCGGGGTCCCCGCCAGCTTGCTGGTGGGTGATAAGGTGGGCATTCGCGAAGCGAACCGCGTACGCCTACCGACCAGCACAAAAATTCCTTGAGCCCCAAACCGGAAGGGCACGCGTTCACGCGTGCCATCATGCGCACGATTAAAAGAAAAAGGATTTCATCTCTCGCCCCGCGAGAGATGAAATCCTTAGCCTAAAAAACTAAGGATTTGTCGTCGTCGGGCTAGCCGGAGGAGGCGTAGTAGCCGCCGGAGCCGAAGTCACCCGCCCCGCCTTCTCCTTCGCCTGCAGAGCCTTGTCGTTCGCCTCCTTCGACTTCGCCGTAGCCTTCGCCGCTTTGGCATCTGCCTTCGCCGCGGCTTCCTCCCGCTTCTGCTGCAGGCGCTGCTCCCTTAATTCGCTCTTGCTCATCGTGCCCGTGGGCGGCGAAGACGCAGTCGTCGGCGCTGTAGGATCAGCCGGAGTCCCAGACGGCGGCTGCACTCCCGCCGGTGGAGGCACCGTCGCCGGCGCGGCAGGAGGCTGCGCAGCCACACCCCATGCCATCATCACCGCCAGTACCCCCGCACCCAATCGCAATCCCATCCTCTTCCTCGAAAAGTCTGTCATCGCTCAACCTCGAAAGGGGACGATTCCCCTATTCCGGTAAGATGCACTTTGCCTCGCCGCCGGGTTCCCCGGAAGCTGTCAAGTTAAAATCGCATAACCCAATTGCTCACAATAGGTTGGGAGGCGCACCGAACCCAGCCCAACGCGTATAATAGGAATAAGGGTTCGTGGACGGGTGGTCCGCGAGGAGGTGGCACAGGACAATCTGCGAGCACGCGCTAAGCGCGAGCTTAACCGCTTTGTTTTCAAGACTTCACACTTAAAACCCGGGGGGGGACCCTCTGGGTCATGCGAGGAACTCGGTGGGGAGGACCACGGTCCGGAAAGGGAAGCCGCCCCCGGCGTCGATTCCATCACCGACTTGGCATTCCCGGCTCCAGTCGGCGAGAATCCTTAGGTCGAAGAAACCCGGCAAACCCGGCATCGAAGAGGAACACGCAACATGACGATTCTGATTCAGACCTTGAAGACCGCAATGGCACGCCCCAGCCGCATCGCACTCCTTGCTCTGGCTGCAAGCCTCTCGACCTCGGCCATCGCCCAGGCTCCGCCCGCACCGGCGGCCGCCGTCTCGCCTGCGCTGCTCCCCTTCAACGGCGTCGCCCACATCGCCATCCGCGTCAATGACATCGCCGCCTCCCTCGCCTTTTACAACAAGCTAGGCTTCCAGCAGGCCTTTTCCATGACCCGCGGCGATGTCGTCACCCAGTCCTTCCTCAAGATCAACGACAAGCAATTCATCGAGCTCTACCCCATCAACCCGCAGAACCCCACCCAGAACAAGCCTGAGTTCCTCCACCTCTGCTTCGAGGGCGTCGACCTCAACGCCATCCACGATTCCTACGTCGCCGAAGGCCTCACCCCCATCTCCGTCCGCAAGGCTGGCGCCGGCAACCTGCTCTTCACCCTCAAAGGCCCCATGCAGTTCCGCGACCCGCAGAACATCGAATACACCCAGTACATGCCCGACTCCATGCACTCGAAAGACATTGGCCAGCACCTCGGCACCGATCGCATCGCGCAGAAGATGACCGTCATCAGCCTTGCCATGCAGGATCCCGCAGCCGCCCGCGCTTTCTACGTCGACAAGCTTGGCTTCGCCCCATCCTCCACCAACCCGATGCGTCTCAACCTCCCCGGAACCTCCGGCGAGCAGGTGGAGATCGTTCCTCTCGATAAACTCGGCGCAAAGTCGGACATCACCCTCGAAACCTCCAGCATCGCAAAGGCGCAGTCCGCGCTCACCGCGCAGAAGGTTCCGTTCGTTCCTGCCGGACAGAAACCCGGCTCCGCCATCATCGTCACCGACCCCGACGGCAACCTCATCAACATCGTCGCGGCTCACTAATCCGGTACGCGAGGGAATTTTTCCCATGACCCTTCGCGAAGCCCTTACGCGCGCGACCGATCAGCTTCATCAAAACCCAGCCCTGCGCGCCGAAGCCCTTCGCGACGCCGCGCTTCTGCTTCGCCACACGCTTCAAATCTCGCAGGCAACGCTGCTCGCCAATCCCGATCGCATCGTCTCCCGCGATCGGCAAGCCGCGTTCCAGACCCTCATCCTTCGCCGCCTCACCAACGAGCCAATCCAATACATCACCGGCGAGCAGGAGTTCTACGGCCTCACGCTCGTCGTCTCGCCCGCAGTCCTCATTCCACGCCCCGAGACCGAAACCCTCGTCGAAGCAGTCCTCACCGAACTCGCATCACAAGGCTCTCTTCATATCCCTGCTCTTAGTATCCTCGACATCGGCACAGGCTCCGGAGCAATCGCCATCGCCCTCGCGCACAACCTTCCCGCAGCCCACATCATCGCGGTCGATCTCTCGCCTGACGCACTCAAAGTCGCCTCCGCAAACGTCGCACGCCACAGCCTCACCGACCGCATCGCCCTCGTTCAATCCGACCTGCTCGACGCGCTCGCTCAGCACGAAGCCTTCGACGCCATCGTCTCGAACCCGCCTTACGTCCCAACCGCCGACCGCGAGACCCTTCACCCACAAGTCCGTGACTTCGAGCCCGCAACCGCGCTCTTCGCCGGCTCAACCGGTCTAGACGTCTATCGTCGTCTCATCCCACAAGCGCAAGCCGCACTCAAGCCCAACGGACTGCTTGCTCTAGAGATCGGTTACGGCCAGCGCGACGCCATTGCCTCGTTACTTATCGGTTGGAACGCAGTCCGCTTCGTCGACGACCTGCAACACATCCCGCGCGTCGCCCTTGCCCGCAAATGCTAAACCGGCCAGAGCCACGCAGCGCCGCGCACTCCGCTCGCATCGCCGTGCTTTGCCTTCAGGATCGGCGTCGCGAGCCTGCCTCCGCCGAACAGATGCCCTTCGATCAGCGCCGGAAGATTGGCGTAAAGCCGATCCAGTTGTGACAAGCCACCACCAAGCACAATCGCATTCGGATCGAGCAGGTTGACGACAGAAGCCAGCGCACGTCCGATGCGATCCTCCAACCGCACAAGACTCGCCTCAGCCTCCGCATCGCCACTCTCCGCCGCAGTCACAATCTGCGGCCCGCTCAGCGGCTGTCCAGTCACCCGCTCATGATCGTTGGCAAGGCCAGTCCCAGAGACCCACGTCTCAATGCATCCACGCTGGCCGCAGTAGCAGGCCGGACCGGGAAACTCGCCTGCAGTCATCCACGGAAGCGGATTGTGTCCCCATTCTCCCGCGACACCATTCGGTCCAACATGAACTCCGCCGCGAAGCGCAACACCGCCTCCACAGCCAGTCCCAAGGATCACCCCAAAGACCACCTCAACGCCCACGGCCGCGCCATCGGTCGCCTCGGAGACGGCGAGGCAGTTCGCATCGTTCGCGCAGCGCACAGACCGCCCAAGCGCGGCACCAAGATCACGCTCCAGCGGCTGTCCATTGAGCCACGTCGAGTTGGCATTCTTCACCAGTCCCGTTGCATGTACGACAGTCCCCGGAATCCCAACCCCAACCGAAGCATCGCCGAACCCAATCCTGCGCTCAATCTCGCGCACAACGCCGGCAATCGCCTGAACTGTTGCGGCATAGTCCTGCTGCGGCGTTGCGATCCGCAGCCGTCCCAACTCCACACCGCCGCCATCGAGCGCAAGCCCCTCAATCTTGGTGCCGCCGAGATCGATGCCGATGCGAATCCGTTGGGTCATTGATCTCTCATGGAAGCTGATGAGTCTCGCGGAGCCGTTGCGCGATCCGCAGCGAACCAGCCTCAGTGAAATGCGATGCATCGAACTGCATCGGAACGCCAGGCATCGCGTATTCGATGCACCGCGCCTTCGGACACATGATCTGCCGCAACGAGAGGTAGCGATATGCGCCGTTGGAAAGTGCGGCATTGGAGAGGAGTTCATCAAACGTCTGGAACTCGGATGCAGTGAGAGCGAGATGCCGCGCAGGAAGACCGGGATCATGGCGAAAGCTGGCCTTGACCAGCAAATCGGGAAGCGACTGATCGTAGGTCGCGCTCGGTCCGGCGACATACACACGGAGATGTGCCTCGTTCAGGTACGCGACGGTCTCACCCAGCGCGCGCGCATCGGCAGGCTCCCACAGTGCGGAGAGCAGCACGCCGTCCGGATGATGATCCCGCAGGAAGCGATCGAAGACATTTGCGATCAGTTCGCGGCAGAAGGCATCGGCGCTCTTGCGGCTGGCCAGCAGCGGCTTGCAGTTGGAGGCAGTCGCCTGAGAGATGGCAATCTCCGGGAAGACGGACGTAAGGCCGTAGCTAAGGTGAGCGGCATGGCTGTCGCCGAAGAGAAGGAAGTTTTTCCGCCCGGAAGAAGAGGCGAGGCATTGTGGGCTGATGGCCGGGAAGGCAGCATAAGCAAAACAGTGTCCCGTCCACTGTGATTCGCCCCAACCACCTTCGGTGTATCGCGCCAGTGCAAGCGCATCGGCGGAGAAGCGCTTCGGGATGCCGTTGGACGCAACGGCCCAGCCAGAGAACGCGCTGACGAAGGCCACGGCAATCGCTGCCGCGGCGAAGAGCTGCTTGCGAGGAAGTTTAAGAGCGCCGGAGCGGAACGGCTGCTCGATGAAGCGCCACGAGAGCGTCGCGACACCGAGCATGACGAGAAAGAGCCATGGCTTCGCGAGATGGATCTGGCGGAAGTACTCGAACTTGTTCACCAGCAGCAGGGGCCAATGCCAGAGATAGAGCGAGTAGGAGATGAGGCCGACAAAGACAAAGGGAGGAGTGGAGAGGAGCCGTCCGATCGCGGAGGAGCCAGTAGCGCCGGCTGCGATGAGGAGTGCGGCTCCGAGGCACGGAAGCAGAGCTGCCGCGCCCGGGAACGGAGTCTTTGGAGTCAGGACGAGCGCGGCGATAAGGATGAGCGCGAGGCCGACCAGAGCGGTGAGATTGCGGCTGACGGTGGAACGAGGCAACGGAACGATATCGAGAGCGAGGATTGTGCCGAGAAGCAGCTCCCACGCGCGGGTGTGCGGGAGATAGAAGGTTGAACCGGGATGATGGTAAGCACCGATTGCGCTGACCACGAACGAAGCCAGAGTCATCAGAAGGATGGCGAGCTTTAAATAGCGGCGCGGAAGGCGATGCAGCAACAGAAGCAGGATCGGAAAGACGACGTAGAACTGCTCTTCGACCGCAAGCGACCAAGTATGAAGCAGCGGCTTCGAGAGCGCAGGCGCCTGGAAGTAGCTGGAGGACTTCCAGAAAAAGATGTTGGCCGCGGAGAAGGTAGCGGCGAGGATGGACTGGCCGAGTTCCTTCATCTCCGAGGGAAGCAGGGCGAAGTATCCGGCGACGAAGACGAAGACGAGTACACCGATAAGCGCGGGCAGGATTCGGCGGACGCGGCGCTCGTAAAAACGAATGATGGAGAATGTGCCGGTGGCCTGCTCGCGCAGCAGAATACCGCTGATCAGGAAGCCGGAGATGACGAAGAAGATGTCGACGCCGACGAAGCCTCCGGTGATGCCGGGGAGACCGATGTGGTAGGCGATGACGAGCAGGACGGCAATGGCGCGCAGGCCATCGATGTCCGCGCGGTACCGGATGTCCCTGGATTTTTGGGGTGCCTCCAGCAATGAATCTTCCTCGAACGAACTCGAATCTCAGGCTCTTTTGTCTATGGTAACCTCCGTTTGATTGTTCAAGATCGGTTACAACATGACTATGCAGGCTTCGTGGCGGGAGTGAAGTCCGTAAAGTGGTCCGTATTGAAGAGTGTCGAAGGCGAGACTTGACTTTGCAGTATCTTCAATATCTCGATTAGTTCGACGCGGGAACTGCCCTTTTTGCCAAGCGCAGTTGCTACACCGGCTGCATCTGTACTATGCCGAGTGCTTAGTTGGATCTTAAGCGACTTTCCTTGAGCTTCAACCAAAGAATAGGCATGCAAATGCATGGCGTCTCCCAATCTAGCTTTGCCGATGTGTCCGAAGCTAAATCCCTTTTCCATGTACTCGAGTAACGGACTTTGAAGGACCAGGACCAGCTTTTTCCCTACGCTTTCGAATGTCTCGACCTTGTGATGCAGTTGCATGAGAATGGTCTATGCGGTCATCTTCCAATTCATGCCGAACTTGTCACTGCATTCAACATCGGCTTGATCTACGATGACGCCCGCCTGGTCGAGGAACCTTTGGCGCTCCGGCCAGACTGTTCCGGAAGTATCGAGGGTTTGAAGTTCTATTCCCACGAAGTCATGAACTTTGCCATCCTGCCCAACTGAAAGGAAGAAGTAGTCTACGGAACCTCCCGGGATCGTCACTTCTGGCAGCAAATGAATTTCGTTCCCCGGCTCGTGTAGTGTCATCAGGTGCAAGCAGTCAGTAAAAATCTGTCTTCGCTCTAAAAGCCGGTGAGGGCAAATTATTACCGGACTGTGGCTTTTTCCAGTTGCTACGGTGCAAGTACCTATCCTGATATCGGGTGAGCTTTTTCGGTTTTTGATGCATTTTCGTTTCAAATAAGGACAATGACACTCATCGGCGATCCGCCCCCATTCGGGGGCCGGATCAATTGCCGTTCCAATTCCAAATAGCTCACTGATCCTGGTCATAGGAGAAATGCGCAGCGCTCCTTCGTCAGGGCCGCATATTTATCCGATATATCGATTCCGATGGCTCGACGCTGAAGTTGTTTCGCAACTCGGAGCGTAGTCCCTGTGCCGCAAAACGGATCTAGAACGATCCCATCCCTGGGGCAAGAGGCCAATATCGGAATTCGGCATAGGTCCTCCGGATAGGGCGCGAAGTGCTCGCCGCGGTTCTGCGTGTCTTCCGGCATCACGTCCCATACGTCGCCTGGTTTGCTTCCGTCGGGGTGATATTTCAGGAAATAAAATCCTCGTCTCTCGATTTCTTTGGCCCTACCGGATACCTGACTCGAATCGGAATGAGTGGTTCGTTGCTGACCACGAATGACCATACGAAAGTCCGAGAGATCGCCCCGGCGGATTTCCTCAAGGATTCCATTCAATTCGGATAGAGCTGATATCTTTTCCTGGTCATTGAGTGCCGTTGAGCCCTCGATCTGGCGTCTATAGCGCACGCCGCTAACCCCTGTAGCCGAAACAACGGTTCCGTTGACTACTTTGGATTGGCCCGGGCTTGAGCGTATAGCGTCCGCGTCGTAGTAGTAGTTTTTTGTTTTGACAAAGTGAAATATATGTTCATGCAGGTTGCGTAATTTGTCTTTCGATTGATCGGGACCGCCTTTGACCTTGTTCCAGATCACCTCATTGCGAAGAATCCAGTTTTGGTCGTCGATCAACTTCAATGCAACGCGCCAGGGAATGCCGGCCAGACCTTTATTCTCATAGGTATCTCCAAGATTGAGCCATAATGAGCCAGATATGCGGAGGACGCGTTTGACCTCAAACAGGACGTCGCACAAATTGCGGACGTACTCCTTGGCAGTCAGTTCTTCCCCCAATCCAGAAGATTCGTATCTTCTATGCCCCCAGTAAGGCGGCGAAGTCATACATAGATCGATCGACTCCGATGGGATGGTCCGCAGAATTGTTAGGCAATCACCAACCAATACGGTCGGCGCGAAGATGTCCAACGGCAGAAGCGATTCCTCGCGAGAAACTGGCCATAGGCCGTCTGAAATCTGGTGAACACTTGCCATCTAAGTTAATCTATACCCCCTGGGTCAGGACGACGCTGTGCTGGTCTTGTCATATAACAACCGCATGGGCGCCGGCGGAGGCTCGGCTGGTGTAGATCTCGGCGTTGATGCTCGTGGCGGCGAGGTAGCCGGCGTGCATCGCTTCCACGAAGGCTGCGGCGTGTTCGGCGGCAACAAGGTTGACGGTGCAGCCGCCGAAGCCTCCACCGGTGAGGCGCGCGCCGTAGCAGCCAGGCTGCGTGGTGGCGAGGTCTACGAGGATGTCGATCTCGCGGCAGGAGGCCTCGAAGTCGTCGCGGAAGCTGAGGTGGGCTTCATGCATCAGCTCGCCGAAACGGATGAGGTCCCTATTTTGGAAGGCCAGCAGAGCGGCGAGCACGCGGTTATCTTCGGTGATGACGTGGCGGCAGCGGCGGAGGACGTTCGGCTTCATCTCGTGTCCCCACTGGGCGAGGTCTTCAACGGTAGCGTCGCGGAGGGCCTTGATCTGTGGTCCAGAGGGGGGGCGATGGGCCCGGAGGATTGCTGTGCCTTCCTCGATCTCGGCGCGGCGTGTGTTGTATTCGCCGCCGGCGACGGAGTGCTTAACCATCGAGTTGCAGATGACGATGCGAACGTCGGCGGGGATGGGCGCGAGGGTGTAGTCGAGCGAGCGGCAGTCGATCATGACGGCGTTGTCCTGCCGCCCGCAGCAGATGACGAACTGGTCCATGATGCCGACGTTGGCTCCGACGAATTGGTTTTCGGCGCGCTGGCAGAGGAGAGCGATCTCGGGAAGCGGCATCTTGATGCCGAGGGCGCCAAGGACAGCGAAGGCGGTGGCGACTTCGACCGACGCGGAGGAGCTGAGGCCTGCGCCGAGGGGAACGTCTCCCTCGATGGTGAGAGAGAAGCCGCCGGAGATGTCGACGCCGGATTCGCGCAGGGCCCAGAGAACTCCGGCGGGATAGTCAGACCAGTGGGTGCGCGAGCCGGCGCGGCGCTGCGCGAGGCGCGTGTCCAGCTGGTCGGTGAGGGGGCGGTCGATGCGCTGGTCGAAGTTGACGGAGTAGGCGAGGATGCGGCCGTCGGTGCGCGGCGAGATGGCGATGAGGGTGGAGAAGTCGATGGCCGCGGGCATGACGAAGCCGTCGCAGTAGTCGGTATGTTCGCCAATGAGATTGACGCGGCCGGGAGCGGCGAAGATCTGCGGTGTTGCGGCGTAGGTGGCGACGTGGAGGGCGGCGAGTTCGGCGGGGGTTCGCATGGGGTTCTTTCGGACTAGTCGGCGTAGTGCTTTTCGGGTAGGGCGCGGAGCCGTTCGGCGGCGGTTTCGGGGGTCAGGTCGCGCTGGGGCTGGCCTAGCATCTCGAACCCGACCATGAATTTCCTTATCTCCGCGTTGCGCAGCAGCGGCGGGTAGAAGTGCGCGTGGAAGTGCATCGCGTCGTGGGAGTGGCCGTCGGTGGGGCGCTGGTGGAAGCCCATGGTGTAGGGAAAGCTGACCTGGAAGAGATTGTCGTAGCGCGTGGTGACGGCTTTGAGGATCGCGGCGAGGGCAGTGCGTTCGGGCTGCGTGAGGTCGGTGATGCTGGCGAGGTGGCGTCGCGGGAGGACGAGCGTCTCGAACGGCCAGACGGCCCAGTAGGGGACGACGGCGAGGAAGTGTTCGTTCTCGACGACGATGCGCTGGGCCTGGGCGATCTCTGTCGCGATGTAGTCGCAGAGGAGGCAGCGGTGGTGCTCGTCGTGGTAGGCCTGCTGCGCGGCTAGCTCGCGGAGAGGCTCGTCGGGGATGTGTTCGGTGGCCCAGATCTGGCAATGGGAATGCGGATTCGACGCGCCCATCATGGCGCCGCGGTTCTCGAAGATCTGCACGTGGTTGATGTAGGGAAGCGCGCCGAGGGCGGCGGTCTCCTCGGCCCAGGCGTCGACGACGGCGGCGATGTCGGACACGGCCATGCGGGCGAGGGTGAGGGAGTGATTGGGATGGAAGCAGAGGACACGGCAGCGCCCGCGCTCGGGCTCGGCGACAAGGAGCGGGGAGCCGGAGGGCTCGCTGGCTGGCGGATCGTTGGGTAGCAGAGCAGGGAAGTCGTTGTCGAAGGCGTAGGCGGACTTGTAGTCGGGGTTGTGCGTGCCGTGCATGCGCGCGTTGGTGGGGCAGAGATAGCAGGCGGGGTCGTAGGCGAGACCCGCGGAGACGGTGGGCGCAGTGGTCTCGCCCTGCCAGGGGCGCTGGGTCCGCTGCGGCGAGACGAGGATCCACTGGCGGAGGAGTGGGTTGTAGCGGCGGTGCGGGACCAGGTCGAGCGGTTGCGGCAAGGTGTGTCCTTTGGAGTTGCGATGGAAGACGACGCTTATGAGTGTAAGCGAGTCTCGGGGGCGGGAGCGCCGCTGCTTTCGGCGGCGACAGACTTGAGGCTGACGCGCTCGATGCGGGCGAAGATCAGGCCCATGGGAATGATGGAGAGGAACGTCACGAGCAGCAGAAGCGCGCCGCAGGCGGTGGCGGCTTCCAGGGGCGCGCCGTAGAACTCGTGCATGGCCGCAGCGGTGACGGCGATCTGGGTGAACCAGCCGATAATGGGGAGCTGCAGCAGGGAACCGCCAATGCTGGCGGCCATCAGGAGCATCGTGCTCGCGAAGGTGATGGCACCGAGCTCGGGCGTGGCGGGAAAGGCGTGGAGGGTCTGGACGTAGGCCTCGCCGATGAGGCCCCACATGGCGAGCGAGAGCAGCGCGGTGATGAGGAAGTCCTGCGCGGAGGCGATGGCGTTCAGGCCGTCGCGGAAGCCGAGGATCTTGTCGGCGACGGAGTCGGCGATGGGCTTGGAGAGGGGATGCAGGATGCCGTGGGCGAACTTTGCGACGACGCCCCCGGCGACGCGCACGGTGACAGCGAAGATCGCGAGGAAGGCGGTTCCGGCGAGCGAGATCTCTCCGGTGTGGACGAAGACTTCGTGGTGGGGTAGTCCCGCGGGCGCGAAGACAAGGGCTCCCGAAAAGATGAGGGCGGCTGCGCCGAGGTCGAACATGCGCTCGATGGTGTAGACCGCGACCTGCGAGCTGACGGGAAGCTGGATGCGCCTGGCGACGAGGTACGGGCGCGTGAGATCGGCGAGGCGGCCGAAGAGCGCGACCGCGGTAAAGCCGATGAACTGCGAGCCGGTGAGCGCGAAGGGCGCGATCTTCTTGGTGGGCGCGAGGAAGACGGACCAGCGCACAGAGCGAATCCAGAAAGTGGAGTAGATCAGCGCAATGCCCGCGGCGATGTGTTTCCAACTGACGAGGCGGATCTGCTCAAAGAAGGTGTGCCAGTCGAACTGGATGCGGCCTCGGTTGAGATAGACGACGAGCGCGAGGATGAGGAGGAGGGTTGCGACGAGGAGGCCCTTGCGATTTTTCATGGGCTGGCCCTCCTGTCTGGATTATTTCGCGGCGGCTAGTTGCGTTTTGGCGTCGGCGAGTTTGAAGCGGTTGAACTCGCGGATGACGCGTGCGACGTAGGCGCGTGTCTCGGCGTAGGGCGGGATACCGTGGTAGCGATCGACTGCGGCGGGGCCGGCGTTATAGGCGGCAAGCGCGAGGGCGATGTTGTCTTTGTAGCGGGTGAGCAACTGGTCGAAGTACGCAGTGCCGCCGCCGATGTTCTGCTCGGGCACGAACGCGTTGTGTACGCCCATATCTGCGGCGGTGCCGGGCATTAGCTGCATCAGCCCCTGCGCCCCGGCACGCGAGACGGCGTGCGCGTTGCCGTTCGATTCGGCGTGAATGAGCGACGCGAGAAGGTCGGCGTCGATGTTGTGGGTCTGGCCGGCGCGGGCTACGAGCTGGTGGAGTTCGGTGGGGGTGAGAGAAGGTGCAGGGGATCGGGTGTAGGGTGTCGACGGCGTCGCGGCTGGCGCTGGAGGTGTGGCTGCGGCGACTGGATCGGGGATGGTTTCTACTCGGAGGATCGCGGTGGCGGGCAGCTCCATGTAGTTGGTGTCTTCGTCGCGCTGTGCTGGCGTGGCTGGGGGGAGAAAGTAGAGTCGGACGCGATCGCCGGTGATCTCGCGGCGGGCACAGTTGAGCTCGAAGCCGTTGCGCAGGGTGACGTGCTCGGCGGCGCGGGCTGCTGGGCAGAGCGCGGCGAGAAGAGTCGCAGAGGCGAGGAGTCTGGAGCTGCTTGTCATTCGGTTCCAGCGTACCATTCCGGGTTGTTTATCCGCTGAAAGTTGGTGTTTCCTTCGAGCAAATCGATTCGCTTGGCACCCGGCTTTGTGGCGGATCAGCATGGGACGGCGAGGGCGGTTTCGATGGCTTCGGCTACGCCGTCGGCATTGTTGGAGAGGCCTATCTGCCACTTGCGCTCGCTTGCGAGGGCTTTGAGGTCTTCGGGGGCGTTGGCCATCAGGATGGCGGAGCCGGCGGCTTCCAGCATGGAGATGTCATTCCAGTTGTCGCCGATGGCGAGGATCTGGCTGGGGTCGATACCGCGCGTGGCGGCAAGCGCGAGAATTGCGGAACCCTTGGAGCAGTGGGCCGGGAGGATGTCGAGGATGCTGAGGTCTCGGGCCGGGTACTCGGTGCGGTTGAGCGTGACTTCGACGGCCGCGGTGCTCTCAATCGGCATGCCGGAGGCGGAGATGCCGGGGTGTTCGAGGAGGCGAGCCTCGGCGCGGGCCATGCGTTCGCGGGTGCCGCAGAGCATCATCTGGATGGGCGCGTCGGCGGGGTCGCTGAGGGCGTCTTCGATGGGGTTGATGAGGGCGATATAGGGCGCATTGATCGACATCCACTTGCTGATGCTGGTATGCAAATCTTCGAGGTGCTCGACGACGAGCGCGCCGCGGGTGTCTTCCCCGTCCTGGCCGACGCGGTCGAAGGTGACGACGAGGGCGTTGCGGAAGCCAAGGTCGTCCTGCCCGCAGGCGCCGATATGCCGCACCAGCCAGAGGGCGGTGGCATTGGAGAGGTGGAAGCGGGCGATGAGCTCGGTGGGAACCGTGGCGGAGCCGAGGGTGCGGGTAACGGCTCCGTTGGAGCTGACCAGCGGGCTGGCGGGATCAAGGCCAAGCGGACGCAGGATGCGCATGGCATAAGAGTGGCGGCGGCCGGTTGCGACGACGATCTCCACCCCTGCGGCGCGGGCGGCATGCAGGGCAGCGAGGTTGCGCGGGGTGACCTGGCCTTCTTCGTTCAGGAGGGTGCCGTCCATGTCGAGGGCGATGAGGCGGATGGGCGGATTTTGCATTGCGTTCGACATGACCCCTCCCCCTCCCCCCCCGTACTTAGATTGCCTAAAGTATCTACAGCAGATGACTTAGGTCAGGACTTGCGTGCGTCCAGGTTCAGTCAGAAATGGAAAGCCCGGCGCTGGGCCGGGCTTCCTGCTGCTGTCTTTATTTTATCAGGCGTGTCAAGCGAAGCGATTACAGGAATGGTCGATGTGGGCGGATTTCAGCCCCTGGTTCTGGGTGTGGTCGTGTCGCTGGGGCCTTTGGCCCTTGTCGTGCGTAGATGCGAATACCCCGAGGCTTGCGCCTCGGGGTATTCGAGTTGGCCGCGAGTTTGAGTTATGAGGGCATGGGGCGGTCGTGGATGATCATCCACGAGGTGCCGAACTTGTCGCGGAGCATGCTGAAGCGGGTGGCGTAGAAGGTCTCCTGCATGGGCATGAAGATTTCGCCTCCGTCGGCGAGCAGGGCGTGGATCTTTTCGGCTTCGGCGTCGCTGTCGACGGCGAGCGTGAGATAGGCGCTGCGCATGGGCTCGAAGCAGCCGACCGGGACGTCGCTGGCCATGATGTAGGTGCCGGCGATGTCGAGGCGGGCGTGCAGGACCTGGTTCTCGGAGCCGGGCGGAATGGGCGTCGCGTCGGGCATTTCGCTGAACTTCATGGCCATGACGATCTTGCCGCCGAGATGCTTCTCGTAGAACTGGAAGGCTTCGAGACAGTTGCCGCCGTAGTTGAGGTATGCGTTGAGTTTCATGGATTTTCCTTTCGGGGTTGTATTGCTGGTTGCTTGCGGCTTGACAGAATACGTTGATACCAACATTATGGATGCATGTCAACGGCGGCGGGACGCGGGATTATTAAGGTTCCCTACGAGACAACGCTTCTGGTGCGCGACTGCTGCCTGTGCCTGCATGTGCAGCGGGCTGCGCGCAGGCTGGCCCGGCGGTTCGATGAGGCGCTGCGTCCGCATGGGCTGACGAATGGACAGTTCTCGCTGATGATGTCGCTGAACCGGCCAGTACCGGCGGGGATGGCATCGGTGGCGGGGCTGCTGGGGATGGATCGCACGACGCTGACGGCTGCACTGAAGCCGCTGGAGCGGCGCGGGCTGGTGAAGGTGTCGGCGGACCCGGAGGACCGGCGCGGGCGTCTGCTGCATCTGACAGCGAAGGGGATGAAGCTGCTGGCGAAGGCGGTGCCGGTGTGGACGCAGATGCACGGCGAGATTGAGGAAGGGCTGCATGGCGAGGCAGGGCGGCTGCGAGACAACTTGCGCCTGCTTGCCTGATTCTTAAACGCAAGTCCAAATGACGCAGCAGGGAAGGGACAAAGGATTCTATGAGTGATCTTGGAAAGTTTTCGCGGATTACGCCGTTTTTGTGGTTCGATTCGAACGCGGAGGCGGCGGTGGATTTTTATATGGGCGTGTTTCCCAACTCGCGGAAGCTGAACGAGCTGCGGATGAGCGCGGATGGTGGGCCTATCCCGAAGGGGAGCGTGATCACGGTCGCGTTTGAGCTGGACGGCGCGAAGTTTACCGCGATGAACGGCGGCCCGGGGCACAACTTTACGGATGCAATTTCGTTTGTGGTGCGGTGCGATTCGCAGGCGGAGATCGATGCGTACTGGGCGAAGCTGACGGCAAACGGAGGCAATGAGATTCAGTGCGGATGGCTGAAGGACAAGTTCGGGCTGAGCTGGCAGGTGGTGCCGGCGAATATCGGGGACCTGGTGAAGAGCCCGAAGGCCATGCAGGCGATGATGAAGATGAAGAAGTTGGATATTGCGGAACTGGAGCGGGCGGGGAGGGAGTAGCAAGACCGCTTCAAGCACTCGCCGGCCCATCGAGGCTGCGCGTTAGGGTCGAAGTGTGCCCTCGAGTGATGGCCATGTCGCTGCGCGGCAGAGTCCCCACCTGCATCGATCCAGAGAACATAAGTTGTATGCGGGCCACGCATTTTTCGGGCGACACTTAACGTGTCCTGGGTTCCTGCCGAAAACAGGAATGGGGAGACGTTTATGGACATTGCGCGTGTGAGGAGCTTCATGATCAGGTACCGGACCAGTCTCAAGGACATCTCGATTCTGATCGCCGTCGCCCTCGTCGGCCTGTACCTGACGTTCGAGTATGACCTCTTTAAAAATGCCGATGGCGTGAGTGTCCACGAGAGAACGATCGAGCTCGATGAGGCATTGCTGCTTGGCGGAATCATGGCGCTCGGGCTGCTGGTCTTCTCGGTGCGGCGATACATGGAGCAAAGGCGCGAGACTGCGCGCCGCGTTGCCGCGGAGCAGCATGTCCGCACCCTCGCTTTCCAGGATGTGTTGACGGGACTCGCCAATCGGCGGCAGTTCGATGACGCGCTCAAGGCCGCGGCCGCCGCTCCGCCACGCGAAGGCGCGGTGCATGCCCTGATTCTTCTGGACCTGAATGGCTTCAAGCAGGTCAACGATGTGTACGGGCACGGAACCGGGGACCAGGTGCTTACAATCGTCGCGCAGCGCCTGCAGGGCGCGATGCGGGACGGCGACCTGGCAGCCCGGCTCGGCGGGGATGAGTTCGCCATTCTTGCGCTGCATCTGGTCGGTCCGGAGGCTGCGACCAGCGTCGCCCTGCGAGTGATCGACGCTCTGAAGGAGCCCATCATCGCCAGTTCGGTGCGCCATCAAATTGGCGCAGGCATCGGGATCTCTCTCATTCCCGGCGACGCGACCACTCCGGAACAGGCGCTGCGAAAGGCAGACCTGGCCCTTTATCGCGCCAAGGAAGAGCGGCGGTCCGCCGTGCGCTTTTTTGAGGACGACATGGATGAGCGAGTCCAGGAACGTCAGCGGCTGGTCCAGGAACTCCGCACTGCAGTGGCGAACGGAAGCATTCGCGCGTACTTCCAGCCATCGGTTCAACTCAGGACAAGACGGATCATCGGATTCGAGGTCGTGCCTCGCTGGATCCACTCTTCCTTTGGGGAGATCCTGCCGGACCGCTTCATTCCAATCGCCGAGGAGTGTGGTCTGATCCATGAGCTCGGCGACCAGATTCTCCGCCAGGCCTGCGCGGTCGCAGTCCAGTGGCCCAGCGACGTCGTCCTCTCCATCGATGTGCTTTCGAGTCAGCTCAAAGACAAGAAGCTGAAGACGCGCGTCATGCAGATTCTTCGCGAGACCGGACTCCCTCCGCGGCGCCTGGAGATCGAGGTAACGGAGAGCACCCTTGTCCGCAATCTTGAGGCGGCCCAGGACATTCTGGGCGGTTTGCGCGAGGCGGGCGTCAGGATCGCGCTGGACAACTTCGGCACCGGCTACTCCAGCCTGTACCACCTGCGAAATTTCAAGATGGACAAGATCAAGATCGACGGCAGTTTCATTCACAGCATGCTCTCGGAGAAGGAAGACGCGGGGATCGTCCGGGCGCTGGTGGGTCTCGCGCAGGGGCTGGGCATCACGGTGGCCGCAGAGGGCATTCAGGACTCCGCGCAGCAGGCCTCGCTGATTCGCACAGGGTGCGAGCAGGGCCAGGGCCACTTGTACAGCGACATCCTCTCCGCCGAGGGCACGATGGATGTCATGGAAGCGGATGTGTTGAGTCTTCAACTCATCGGGATGTAAACGCAGTAAACGGTTGCCCAACTTCCGCATCAGATGGTCGGGTAGCATCGGACGATGGGGTTCGCGGGAATACGTCGAGAGATGGGTCCGATGTTGCGTCTTGCTCTGCCGCTGGTGATGGCGGAGGTGGGATGGATGTCGATGGGCGTCGTCGATACGGTGATGGTGGGGCATCTGCCGCGGCCGGCGATGACGATCGCTTCGGTGGCACTGGGGCAGGTGCTGTACAACACCCTGGCGTTCGGTGTGGGCGGCGTGCTGCTGGGGCTGGATACGTACATCTCGCAGGCGCATGGCGCGGGGGAGTGGGACGACGCCAATCGCTGGCTGCTGAGCGGCGTGGCGCTCGCCGCGATGCTGTCTGCGGTGCTAATGGGGATGGTCTGGCTTGGACCTCTGGCGATGGTGCGGATGCCCATCGACCACGAGGTGATGGGGCAGGCGGTGAAGTTTCTCGAGGCGCTGAACTGGGGGACGCTGCCGCTGTTTTTGTACATGACGTTCCGGCGGTATCTGCAGGCGTTCAACCATGTGCGGCCGATTGCCGCGGCGGTGGTCAGCGCGAACCTGGTGAATACGGGGCTGGACTGGCTGCTGCTGTATGGGCATCGGTTCGACATTGCCGGGCATAGCGTGGGGATTCCGGCGTATGGCGTGGTGGGGTCCGCGTGGGCGACGGTGCTGGCGCGGGTGTATCTCGCGGCGTTTGTGGGTGCGGCGGTGTGGTGGCTGGATCGGCGGCATACGTATGGGCTGCGCGCGGCGGCGTGGGGGATTGATCTGCCGCGGCTGCGTCGACTGGTTGTGCTGGGGGCTCCGGTGGGCGGGCAGATCTTCGTGGAGATCTCGATCTTCGCGGCGGTGACGGCGATGATTGGGACGCTGGGGCCGCTGTCTCTGGCCGGGCATGAGATTGCGCTGACCTGCGTGAGCACGACATTCATGGTGCCGTTTGCGATCTCGGCTGCGGCGACGGTGCGGGTGGGACAGGCGGTGGGGCGTGGAAGCGCGAGCGAGGCTGCGGCGGCGGGATGGACGGCGATTGGGCTGGGCGCGGGGTTCATGCTGGCGATGTCGGTGGTGCTGGTGACGGTGCCGCATTGGATTGCGCGCGGGTTTACGGTGGATCCGGTGGTGATTGCTGCGGCGGTTCCGCTGCTTCTGGTGGGTGCGGCGTTTCAGTTCTTTGATGGCGTGCAGGTGACGGCGACGGGAGCGCTGCGCGGTGTGGGAAATACGCATGCGGGTTTGTATGTGCAGCTGATTGGGTATTGGGTGGTGGGGCTGCCGGTGGGGTGGTGGCTGGGATTTCATCGGATGATGGGGGCGGTGGGTTTGTGGGTTGGGCTTTGTGCGGGGTTGATGATTGCGGGGATTAGTTTGATTCTGGTTTGGGGACGGACTACGCGACGGATTGCGTCTGTGGCGCGGGTGTAGGCGGTTGAGCCGAGTTCCATGCGTGGTCCGAGGAGAGTATTCCCACGATAGCTGCGCGCGTTGCGCTTCGTGATCATGGGGCACCCGGATTTGCGTTCGGCTAGACTCGTTTGAGGATTCTCAAACCTATCTATAGAGGCGAGGTTTTGACGAAGGGTGCATCCAGGGTTCATCTGAACCGCAAGAACAAGATGCGTCTGCTGCCTCTGATCGCGGCGACGTATTTCATGGTGTCGGGAGGGCCTTATGGGCTGGAAGACATCATCGGCTATGCCGGATACAAGCGGGCGCTGCTGCTTCTTCTGCTGGTGCCTTTCTTCTGGAGTTTTCCCACCTCGCTGATGATCGGCGAGCTGGCGACCTCGATTCCGTGCGAAGGCGGTTTTTATCATTGGGTGCGGCGTGCGATGGGGCCCTTCTGGGGATTTCAGGAGGCGTGGCTGTCGATGGCGGCGAGCGTCTTCGACATGGCCATTTATCCCACGACCTTTGTGCTGTACCTGTCGCGGGTCGCACCCACGCTGACTGCCGGGCATCGGGGACTCTTTCTTAAGCTGGGGATCGTCGGCATTGCGGCGGTCTGGAACCTTCGCGGGGCTGTCTCGGTAGGCCGCGGATCGCTGCGCATGATGTTTATCTCGCTCTCGCCATTCCTGGTTCTGGTCGGCATCATCCTCTGGCGCATTGCGCGTCATGCGACGGTCGCCGCAGATGGAGGCCCGCCGCCGCATCTCGATCTTTCGGCCGCGCTGCTGGTGGCGCTGTGGAACTATATGGGCTGGGATAATGCCTCGACCATCGCGCAGGAGGTGGACGATCCGCAGCGCAGCTATCCGCGCGCCATGTTTTCGGCGGCGGTGCTGGTGATGTGCGTCTACCTGATTCCGCTCGGGGCGGTGTGGCTGGCGGGCATTCCGGCGCAGCGCTTCTCGACCGGGGCGTGGGTGGATGCGGCAGCGCTGGTGGGCGGGCCACTGCTGGCGGGCGCGGTTGTGCTGGCGGGATCGCTGGACGGCCTTGGCACCTTCAACGCGCTGGTCCTCTCGCTGACTCGCGTTCCTTTTGCCATGGCTGAGGACGATCTTCTGCCGCGTGTCTTCGCGCTTCGCTGGAGCAATGGGGTGCCGTGGGTGAGCGTGATCGCATGCAGCATCGGCTGGGCGCTTGCGCTTGGGCTTACGTTCGAGCGGCTGATCTCGATCGACCTGGTTCTGTATGGGGCCGCGCTTCTGCTGGAGTTTGCCGCGCTGATCGTGCTGCGGATCCGGGAACCGGGGATGGCTCGCCCGTTCCGCGTGCCGGGGGGACTCGGCTCGGTGATTGCGATCTCGCTGGGGCCGGCCTTGCTGATCGCCTTTGCGTTGTATGCGGCGCGCGATGAGCGGGTGGGGCCGATGCCCGCGCTGGGGTTTGCGGCTCTGGTCGCAGCCGCGGGGCCAGTGGCGTGGCTGATCGCGCGGTTTACCTTGTCGAATGGAAAGCGCGGTACAGCCGGAATTGATTGCAAGTAATTGACCGAAGACAAAGGACCTGCCTATATACTTGCCGGAAACGTTGATGTTTCAGAGCGATTGGGGCCCCTAAATGATGAACATTTCCTCGAAGATTCTATGCGTGGCCGTCGCGGCCTCTACCGTGGCGCTGACCAGTTGCAACGGCAGCAGGGGCGTGTTCTCCAGTCCGCTCTACCTTGCCGTCACCGTCGAGCCTCGCCCGGTCTCCGTGGCGCAGGGGGGAACGGTGGTGCTGTCCGCCACTGTCTCGAATAACCTGAGCCTTCCGGCGTGGAACCTGCTTTACCCGGACGACACTTCGAATGCGGGCACGCTGACGGCGGTGGCCGGGTCGCCGAACTCGATCCTCTATACCGCTCCGCCGCAGCCGCCGATCTACGGCAATGGGGTTCCCGCGGGGTTCACGCAGGGCACGGTGACGGTGCAGACCAGCGTGAATCCTCCGTCGGGGAGCACGCTGCCGGTGGCGCACGATTCGGTCACGTTCTTTATTACTTCGCCGACGGTGTCGTTCAGCGGGATCTCGCCTCTGCTCGCGACGGTTGCCCTCAATGGCGGCACGCAGCAGTTTGCGGCCTATGAGGTCGGGAGCGCGAACAATGCGCTGACCTGGCAGGTGAACGGCATCACCGGCGGGTCGCCCGACCTTGTGAGTGCCGGGTCGGTTGGGATGATCGACCGGTTCGGGCTGTATACGGCTCCTGCGAAGCTGCCTTCGAGCAATACGGTGACCGTTACGGTCATCGTGCAGGCGGATCCGACCAAGACCGGCTCGGCTGTCGTCAGCCTTCAGTAGTTCTTCCTTTCTACCCCCTACCCCCCCTGGGGGGGGTGGTGGTAAGAAGTGGCTTGTTTACAGTGAGATAGCAAAAACACCCCCCTGTAAGTGGCTGAATCCAGGACAGTTACAGGCAAAAATAAGAAAATAAACTGGTTATGGGTCGAAACTCGAAATTAGACCGATTATCGAACTTTCGACGCTGATTATCGAACAACCCATCTTTTCTTTTGCTTTGAGTCCTGTTTTAAGGATAGCAGGATGGGGAAACTAAACGGACAGCGTTGTTTCCGTTTGGATTCAGCGAGATAGGCAGAAATTGGGCTTGACACACGAAAATGCCTTTGTTTTTGAGGTATTTAAATGCGGGGGACAAAAAGAAGGACAGATGCGATTCGAGGGGACGGGGAGAAATGCCTGTCCCAGGGGCTAAAGCCCCGAATTTGTGGCCGTTTTCGATGTCCGGGATGAATCCCGGACCTATCTCAGAAGCAAGAGCAAGAGCGACAGCAGAAGTAAGAGCAAGAGCAACATTGGTTTCTGGACAGGTTCGCAGGGTCAGAACGACAAAGTTGGGGAGGGACAAGCAGGAAGGACAGGCAATCGCAAAAGCAAGCGCAGCGGTGAAGGGTGCCGGGAGATGGTCGCCTTCAGGGCCTGCACGATGTAAGCGCTTGATTTGCCGCATATATCGAGGAAAGGGGCGTGGATCGCCGCTGGCGTGGGGGTTCAAGATTGCCTGGGACCGCCGAGGAATGCGGGGGGGAACTCCGGGGATCGTAAAAAGGTCTTTCGCGATCCGGAATTTTTAGGTATGCTTCTCTCGTTCCGGATTACAAAGGATTCCCCCAATGAAATTGTGTTCCAAGTTTTTTGCTCTCGCCGTCCTTGTCTCCGCCAGTGCGTTAATCAGTTGCGCGGGCCCGTCAAGCTATAGCTACCAGAATGTAGTGATCACCCTGACGCACTCTCCGGTCTGTACCGGATGCTTTGGCCCCGTCGGTTTCACCTATCCGATTAACCCTCCGGGCGCCGGCGGAATCACCGGAGCGGTGGAAACGCCTGCCGGGGGAGGGGACGGTGGATGCCCTCCGCTTTATGTGACGGTCACCAATGCTCCGCTGAATCCGACGTGGCAGATCCTGCCTGCGCCGAGGAGCGGCACGAGTTCCTCGAATGTGGGCAATCTCCAGTCCGCGGTTGCAGGAAGCAATTTCTACTGCATGGCAAGCGGCGCTCCTGTTTATACAGGCCAGCAATTGGCGGACGCCCGAGCGGCGGGCATTGTGGATGCGAACGGCAATGTGGTGCAGGGCACGACCAAGGTAGTGGTCACCAATCCCGCGGACCCGAGCGATCCCACGAAGACCGTCTCGGCCAGCCTCTTCTTTGCGTACAGCATTATTGGCGGAGGGTCGACGACTCCCCCGTCCGGCGTTGGCATCGGCGTGAGCGGCCTTACGCTTCCGGCGACCGTGACTGTGCCCTTGGGCGGGACGTACCAGTTCGCTGGATATGTCACCGGGATCAGCGGGTTCGATCCGTGCAGCGGTGGCAATGGCGGACTGCCGCCAGCCAGTGTCACCACGCCTCCGCTTGCGGCTTATTCGGTGGCTTATCACGTCAACGGGGATAACCTGAACGGAACTGGCGCTGGCCAGTACGGCACCGTCAGCGCGTCGGGTCTCTATACCGCTCCAGCCGCCTATCCCAGCGCGACCGTGAAGAGCACGGCATTCACCGTCAGTTCGGTGGCCTGCCCAACGATCATCAGCCAGGCGGTTACGGTCATCTTCCAGTAATCTGCCGGTTTACAGATCAAGAGAAGGGCCGCTCAGATCGAGCGGCCCTTCTTTGTTGCGCGGAGGCTTGGCTTATTTTGGCTGCGGCTTGGGTTCTGGGTTGGTCTTGTTGTCGATGAAGCGCTGCGCTGATTCCAGCACCTTGCCGCGGGCGTAGGAGGCGTCGCGCCATCCTTTGACTTCGACGCGCTTGCCTTCGAGGTCCTTGTAGATGGCGAAGAAGTGGGTGATCTCCTTGAGCATGTGGGGATAGATCTCGGAGAAGTTCCAGACGTCCTTGTAGCGCGGGTTGCCCTCGCCGACGCAGAGCAGCTTCTCATCGGCGAGGCCCTGGTCGGTCATCTCGAGGAGGCCGATGGGGCGGACGCGCATGACGCAGCCGGGAAAGCTGGGGGCGTCGACGAGGACGAGCGCGTCGAGCGGGTCGCCGTCGCTGGCCAGCGTGCTGGGGACGAAGCCGTAGTCGCCCGGATAGTGGACCGGTGAGTAGAGGTTGCGGTCCAGGCGGAAGACGTTGAGGGTCTTGTCGTACTCATACTTGTTGATTCCCTCGTTGGGAATCTCGATCACTACGTTGATCACTTCGGGGCTCTTCTCCCCGACCGGAAGTTCCAGGTAATTCGTCATAGTTTGTGTCTCGTCTGCTTTGGAGGGATTTCGCTTCGATTGTCGAGCGATTCGCTTCTCTGTCTGGGATTGATTTCCGATTCGCCCCGCGGGTATGACCTGCTTCCAGTCTATAAGAGTCGGCGCACGACTATAATCGAGCCCATGAAGGCGCATGTGTACGTTACGTTGAAGCGCACCGTTCTGGATGCGCAGGGCCAGACGGTTGCGGGCGCGCTGCGGCGCATGGACTACAGCGGTGTCGCGGATGTTCGGCAGGGGAAATACTTCCTGCTGACGCTGGAGGACTCGCTGGCGTCGGACCGCGCGCAGGCCGAGCGCGAGGTGGAGCGCATCGCGCGCGAAGTGCTGACGAATCCGGTGATTGAAGAGTTTTCGCTTCGTCTGGAACCCTAAAGGCGGGAACCCTCAGAGGCTGTCCAGAAACTTCGCCCTATGATGGAGGCGATTTCGAGGCATGTCCCAGGGGCTAAAGCCCCGAATTTGTGGTTGCTTTGATGTCCGGGATGAATCCCGGACCTATCTCAGAAGCAAGAGCAAAAGCAAATCTCGGAAGCAAGAGCAACGGCAAATCTCAGAAGCAAGAGCGACAGCAAATCTCGGAAGCAAGAGCAACGGCAAATCTCAGAAGCAAGAGCGACAGCAAATCTCGGAAGCAAGAGCGACGGCAAATCTCAGAAGCAAGAGCGACAGCAAATCTCGGAAGCAAGAGCGACAGCAAATCTCAGAAGCAAGAGCGACGGCAAATCTCGGAAGCAAGAGCGACAGCAAATCTCAGAAGCAAGAGCGACGGCAAACCTCAGAAGCAAGAGCGACAGCAAATCTCAGAAGCAAGAGCGACGGCAAAACCTCAGAAGCAAGAGCGACGGCAAACCGGCACACATTGCCAAGTTTCTGGACAGCTTCTAAGACTGGAACCTAAAGCTGCGAGCCTGATGCTTCCCGGAGGCCTGTCGGCCCCCATCCGGCATCCTGCTGAACTGCGTTTCAGGGGCGAATTTTTTGCGCCTAAATCCACATAAAACCGCGCGGCGAACCGGCTTGCAGGCGTTGCTGTGCGCGGGTGCGGGTGTTGCTTCACAAGCTAACAAAAGTAACGTTCCTAAAGTTGTACCCCGCATCCACCGATAGGGGATAACGTAAGAGGTTCTAAACGGGCAAAGTACAGAGAGACGAAAATGGCGCGGCAGAGAGGACGGATCGACGGTCTCTCCCGTTGCCGAAAGGCCATCTTCACTCTGAGGTGTTTTTATGCGGAACCTGCTGAATCATTGGACAACGAAATCGGCTTTACTTCTCGGAGTCTCCCTGGCTGCGACTGGAATTGCCTCGGCGCAGGCAGTGGTGGCGGCGGATCGCGGAGCTGCCATCAGCCCCTTCGTGCAAACCACCCTGGTGGCTCCCGACTGGGGCCAGCCGAACAATCTCGGGTTCACCGCCGGCGTCGATTACACGCGCTTCACCCCCACGCTGATTCAGCCTTCGCTCGAAGGCCGCATGACGATCGCGCACGGGACCCAGGTCAGCGAGAACAGCTACCTGACGGGTTTCAAGCTGGAGACGGCTTTCCACAGCATTCACCCGTATGCGACTCTGCTGGCGGGGATGGGCTACATCACGTTTGTGAACCAGCCGGGTTACCCGAAGGATAGCTCCTTCGTTTACTCGATCGGCGGCGGCGCGGAGTTCCACGTTCTTCCTTCGTGGAAGGTGCGTGCCGACTTCACCGAACAGCACTGGAACCTCGACCCGCAGATTCTCAACCCCAAGACCATGGCTGTCGGTATCGCCTACGAGATTCCTTTCCACAAGAACGGCGGCTGGGTCCACTAGACCTCCTCGTTCCACTTGTTGACGCCGCGGGAGAGCCCTGCGTCAGCACTTAGAGATTCACGCCGGCCCCCCGGACGATGCTACGCTCAAAGGTTGGGAGACCGAACCTTGAGCGAAGTTCTACACAAAGCATCGGCAGTATCCGGAGCCGAGCGTAACAAAGCTGAGTCGTTGGTTGGATCCACTCTCGATGGGCAAAATCGAGCGATGGATCCAGGCGCTGACCTCGATGGGCCCAAGCGAGCAGCGACCACGGCGGCACAGACTGCGGACGACCCCGCGGTAAACTCAAACACGAAAGCGGCTGCCGGGGCTAACGGCAGCTGCTTCGTTCGTTCCTGCCTGCGACTTCCCGTAGACCGCACCCCCGTATGGTTTCTTCGCCAGGCCGGCCGCTACATGCCGGAGTACATGGCCGTGCGCAAAAATCATTCGCTGCTGGATATCTGCCGGACGCCGGAGATTGCGGCCGAGGTGACGATCACGGCGGCTGAACGGTTGGGCGTCGATGCGGCGATTATCTTTGCCGATTTGCTGCTGCCGTTTACGCCGATGGGCGTGGACTTCGAGTTTGTCGCGAACGAGGGGCCGGTTGTTCATGCGCCGATTCGCAGTGTGGAGCAGGTGCGTGCGCTGCGGACGGATCGCGTCGATGAGTTGAGCTATGTTGCGCGGGCGATTGAGAAAGTCGCGGCGCACTTTGGCGCGCGGCCGCAGGCGGACGGCGATCAGTTGGGGATTATCGGGTTCTGCGGCGCGCCGTTTACGCTGGCCAGCTACATGATCGAAGGCGGCAGCTCGCGCAACTATATTGAGACGAAGAAGATGATGTACGGTGACGGTGTTGCTTGGCCGCTGCTGATGGAGAAGCTGGTCGCCGTGCTGGTGGCGTATGCGGCGCAGCAGGTGGAGGCGGGTGCGGATGTCATTCAGGTATTTGATTCGTGGGCCGGGGCGCTGTCGGTGACGGACTATCGGCAGTATTGCCTGGGGCCGACCACGGAGTTGGTGCAGCGGATTCGTGGGCTGGGTGTGCCGGTGATTTATTTCGGCGTGGATACGGCTTCGCTGCTGCCGACGATGCGCGAGACGGGTGCGGATGTGCTGGGGCTGGACTGGCGGGCACCGCTGGATGAGGCATGGAAGGCGCTGGGACATGGGGTTGCGGTGCAGGGGAATCTTGATCCGATCACTTTGTTTGCGCCGGCGGATGTTTTGCATGCGCGGGTTGCGGAGATTCTGGCTGCGGCGGGCGGGCGGGCAGGGCACATCTTCAATCTGGGGCACGGGATTGTGCCAGGGACGCCGGTGGAGGCTGTGTTGCAGGTGGTGCAGCAGATCAAGGCGGCCCGTGTCGCGCAAGTCCCGGGTGAACGGAAGACATATCCCAGGGGCTAAAGCCCACAATTTTAGGGGCCGGGAATGCCAGGGCTGAAGCCCTGGCCTATCTCAGAAGCAAGTGTTAGGTGAGGGGGAGCTGTTCGCGGACGCGGGTGCGCGATGTGGTGGTGATGACGATGGCCGCGGCGAGGATGAGGCCGCCGCCGAGCTTGGCGGTGGGGCCGAGCGATTCGTGGAGGACCAGGACTCCGAGGAGCGAGCCGAGGAGCGGCTCCATGTTGAGCAGGACACCGGCCTGCGAGGCGGGCACCTGGGTCATTCCCCAGTTCCAGAGGAGCGTGGTGGCGGCGGTGCAGAGCAGGCCGCTGGCGGCGAGCGCGAGCCATGCACGCAGAGAGATGTGCGCGATGGGTGGTGGGCCGTAGATCAAGGGGACGCAGAGGCAGAGCATCGCAGTGCCGGCGGCGATGCCGTAGGCGGTGACGACGATGGCGGAGTTGCGCTCCATCAGATTTTTATTGAGCAGGACCCAGCCGAGCGCGACGACGAGGGAGAGGACGACGAGGAGATCTCCGGTGAGGGTGGGGCCGTTGGCGCTTGCGGATTGATGCGCGGTTGTTTCTCTTGCACCAAAGGCGATGAGGGCGGCTCCGAGCGTCGATGCGGCGAGGGCGAGCCAGCCGAGGGCGTCCATGCGCTCGTGCGCGAAGATGGCTGCGCCGGCAGCGAGGATGACGGGCATGGTGCCGACCATCAGCGAGGCGTGCGAGACCGTGGTGAGGGCGAGGCCGGAGAACTGGATGAGGAACTGCAGTGGGACGCCAAGGAAGGCGCAGAGGAGAAGCAGGCCCCAGTCTCCGCGGCTGAAGCGCGGGCGGTGGAGGAGGAGAAGCGGGAGGAGCGCGATGGTCGCGAAGAGGAAGCGGTAGAGGACCATTGCGCCGACGTTCATCTCGGCGAGGGCGATCTTGCCGAAGAAGAAGCCGCAGCCCCAGAGGGAGCTGGCGAGGGCGCAGGATGCGAAGCCGAGGGTGCGATTTTTTGTCGTTGGGGCGAGCTTCAAAACAGTTCCTCGGACATGCAACAGCAGGTCCTTACAGGATGACAAGCAGAAGGACAGGCAACGGCAACAGCAGGTCCTTACAGGATGACAAGCAAAAGGACAGGCAACGGCAACAGCAGGTCCTTACAGGATGACAAGCAAAAGGACAGGCAAGAACAAAAGCGAAATACAGGGGTCCTTCGCTGCGCTCAGGATGACAGAAAACTAGAGTCACCAGACGCGGCAACTATTGGCGGGAACCATGGGGGTGCCTTTCTTGCAACTGAAGGCGGCGGCGAAGCCGGGCTGATTGACGATGACGCCATCGACGCGGAAGTGGTCGGGCGAGTGCGGATCCTGCAGGACCTGCGAGCGGACGGACTCGGGGCGCGAATTCTGGCACCAGTTCTGCGCGTAGGCGATGTAGAAGCGCTGCGGGCCGGTGAAGCCGTCCCGCTTCGCGTCGATGTCGAGGTGGTCGTCTTTGGCGCGCTGTAGGTAGGCCATGTAGGCGAGCACGACGCCGCCGTTGTCGGCGGTGTTTTCGCCGAGGGTGAGCTTGCCGTTGACGTGTACGTCGTCGACTGCGACGAAGTTGCCGTACTCCTTCACCAGGCAGTCGGTGCGGCCCTCGAAGTTTTTGGTGTCGTCGGCGGTCCACCAGTCGTTGAGGTTGCCGTGGGCGTCGAACTTCTTGCCTTCGTCGTCGAAGCCGTGGGTCAGCTCATGGCCGATGACCGCGCCGATGTGGCCGTAGTTGACGGCCTCATCCTTCGAGCGATCGTAGAACGGCGGCTGCAGGATGCCGGCGGGGAAGTTGATGTCGTTCATGCTGTCGTCGTAGTAGGCGTTGACGGTGGGCGGCGTCATGGACCACTCGGAGTGGTCGACGGGCTTGCCGATCTTGTTGAGCTGGCGGTCGTTCTCGAAGGCGTCTGCGCGCAGCGAGTTGCCGAGCGCGTCGTCGGGCTCGATCTCGAGCTTCGTGTAGTCGCGCCACTTGTCGGGATAGCCGATCTTGTTGGCGACGGTGGCGAGCTTTTCCTTCGCCTTGACCTTGGTGGCGGGCGACATCCAGTCGAGCTGGTCGATGTCGTGGCTCATCGCGGACTCGATGTCGTGGACCATCTGCAGCATTTTGGCCTTGCTGTCGCCGGCGAAGTACTGCTCGACGTAGACTTTGCCCAGCGCCTCGCCGAGCGCGGAGTTGACGGAGTTGGAGCAGCGCTTCCAGCGGGCGCGCTGTTCGGGCTGGCCATTCAGGATGCGGCCGTAGAAGTCGAAATTCTCGTCGTCGAAGCGCTTTGGCAGGCGTCCGGCGACGGCGGTGAGCAGGTGGTAGCGCAGGTAGGCCTTGATGGTCTCGGGATCGGCGGCGCGAATCTCCTTGAGCAGGGTGGGCCAGTAGTCCGGCGTGGAGTTGTTGATCTCGGTGACGTGCGGGGAGTGGATGGCGTCCTCGAATGCGGTGAAGTTGACTCCGGGGAGGCTGGCTTCGAAGGTGGCGATGGGCTGGAGGTGATAGGTCTTCTCGGGGTCGCGGAGGTCGACGACGCCGAGCGATGCCTTGGCCAGCGCGGTCTCCAGCGTCATGATGGCGTGGGCGTCTTTATCGGCCTGCTCGGGCGTGCTGCCGGCGAGGGTGAGCATCTTGGCGACGTGGGCGACGTACTGGTCGCGGAGCTTCTGGTCCTTGTCGCCGGTGCGGAGGTAGTAGTCCTTTTCGGGCATGCCGAGGCCGCCCTGCTGGATGGTGGCGATCTGTTTGGTCGCGTCCTTCAGGTCCTGCTGCTCGCCGTAGCCGAAGAAGGCGTCGACGCCGTAGCGCTGCAGTTCGCCGAGGAGGCCCGCGAGTTTGAGCTTGCCGGGGCCGCCGGCGATGGCGTCGATCTCGTCGAGCAGAGGCTGGAGGGGCTTGAGGTCCTTGGCTTCGATGGCGTCGGTGTCCATGCAGGCCTTGTAGTAGTCGCCGATCTTCTGCTCGTCGGGGGAGCGCGTGGCGCCTCCGGTGGAGGCCTTCTGCAGGATGCCGCTGAGCGCCTGCGTGTTGAAGTTATAGAGGGAGTAGAAGGGATCGACGGAGGGCTGGTCGGGCGGGATGGGGTGGTTGGCGTCGAACTTGCCGCAGGCGTACTTGTACATGTCGGCGCAGGGGTCGGCGGTGGGATCGATGGAGCTGAGGTCGAGGCCGGGGAGGGGCTTTTCGACGACCGGCGCGGCAGGGGCCGTTGCAGGAGGGGCCTGCTGTTGCGCGACGGCGGGGAGCAGCGCGGTGCAGGCAAGAGCCAGGATGGCAAGGAAGAGGTGGGGACGTCTGCCTGCGGGTGCTTCGGGGAGTCTATTCATGCGGGGTTTCTCCATGCTGGGGGCGGCTTACGGATTTTGACGCGCCACAGTCTCTCTTGTATCACCCCCGCATCGGTCTGGGCGACTTGCGAAGCCCGCTGGGCGACTGGCGAGCGCGCGTGAGTCTGTGAAAGAGTAGGAGAACGAGGAAGCAGGATGCGCAGCGTGCAGGAGGAGTCATGAGAAGGCGCATGCATCGCGGAGCCGGAAGGATGGCGATGCTGGCGGCGTGCATGTGTCTCTCCGCGGGTGTGGCGATGGCGCGCGATCCGGACCCGGTGTTGCGTATTCCTCTGGAGCCGATGGGCTACCAGACGATGCTCGCGGGGATGTTGGCCGAGGGCAGCTCCATGATGACGGTGGACTTCGCCGACAAGAACCATCTTCTGGTCACCTTCGGGGTGCGGCGGCTGATGAAGCGCGACCCAAACGACCCGCCGCAGGACGATGACCATACCATCGCGGCGTTTCTGCTGGAGATGCCCTCGGGGAAGATCATTGCGCGGACGGAGTGGCGCGCCCATGACCGTGGGCAGTATCTGTGGAATCTGGGGCATGGGCGTTTTCTGCTGCGGGTGCATGATCAGCTGACGGTCTTTGCGCCGATGGCCGCGGCGACGTCCGACGACGCCTTCCGTGAATATCCGTTTCTGCGCGTCGAGCGCCGCATTGTGGCGATCCTGCTCTCCGCGGGAGACGATCTGCTGACGGTCGAGACGATGGACCCCGCGGAGGCGGCGAAGCCGAAGTACAGCGGCCCTGTCTACGGCGGGGCCGATGGGCCTGGTAATCCCGCGCCGGTGCAGATCAACTTTTATCGTCTGAACCAGGAGATGCCGGGTGAGAACAAGATACTGCTCAGCGATGCGGGAGCGATCCGGGCGCGCGCGGCTCTGGCGCTGCCGGTGACCACGGTGGGCTTGCTGGAGGTGCTCGAAGGCGGGAGCGACCGCTGGCTGTTCAACTTCGACAGCCACGCGGGCAAGGTGACGGAGCTGGCGGAGTTCGATACGACGTGCTTTCCGCGGCCGATGTTCGTCAGCCGCAGCGAGTTTGTCGCGTTCGGCTGCCGCGGCTCGATGGATCGGCAGAACATCGCAGCCTTCAACCTGAAGGGCGAAGAGATGTGGCAGCAGAACTTCTTCGACACACAGATTGCGCCGGAGTTTGAGTTCGCGCCCGAGGCGGGACGGTTTGCGCTGGAGCGGACGATCGTCGGCGGCCGCACGGATGCGATGGGCCAGATCTATACGGACGATGTGACCGGGCAGGAGGTTCGGGTCTACCAGAGCTCAAGCGGCAAGATGCTCTTTCGGATGCTGTGCTCGCCGGTGGTGCGGGCGGGGCAGAACTTCGCGTTGTCGGAGGACGGGATGCGCGTTGCGATGCTGCGCGAGACGATGATCGATCACAAGGCGACGAATGACTTCGATGCGTATACCTCGGGCTCGGCGGAGGTCGATGTGTACGGCTTGCCGGAGTTGAGCGGCAAGGAGAAGGCGGCGGTGAAGGAGGCACAGGGGCTGGCACCGGAGGATACGGGCGTGCGCATCGACCTCGCGTTGCAGAAGATTGGTAGCCAGGCAGCGGCGAATGGAGCGGCGGAGACGGCGAGGAATGCGGCTTCTGCGGTTCGTACGGTCCCGGCGGCGGCCAGCTCCCCGCGGACGGTGGATCAGAGTGCGCTGCCTTCGGCTCCGGATGCGAGTGATGCGGGGAATGTCTCCGGCGATGCGCCGCCGGAGACTCCACGCAGGCCACCGACGCTCTATGGGCCGGATGAGGGACATGACAAAGCGCCGGGCGATTCAACGCCGCGGTAGCAGGAGGATTTAAGGAGGGGTAGTGCGGGGCTGCTTAAGCAGCCTTCTTCGGGGCGACGACGGCCTTGACGCGGGCGTTGAGGCGCGCCTTGTAGCGGCTGGCGGTGTTCTTGTGGAGGACACCCTTCTGCACGCTCTTGTCGAGGACCGAGACGGTCTCGCTATAGACGGTGGCGAGGGTCTTCTGGTCGCCGGCGGCGATGGCCTCGCGCAGGGAGCGGAGGGTGCCGCGGAGCTTGCTCTTGTTGGCGCGGTTGACCGCGGTCTTGGTGATGGTCTGACGGGCGCGCTTCAACGAGGAGACATGATTTGCCATGGTGCTGAACTCTTTTCTGGACCGGCCTGCCGGAGGGCAAGGCGGGAATTTGGGATGCAGGCCGAAGACGTTGACTCACCGCATCCCTGCAACTACTTAGTCTATGGAAAGCCGGCGGCTGGGTCAACCGGATTAGCTCTTTTGGTCAATTTGGGTCGGGCCGCGCCACCCTCACGACGTTGATGTGGCGCAGCTTCTTCCTGTCTTCCACCAGTTTCAGGCCGAGTTCCTTTTCCACGGCTTCGCGAAAGGGCTCGACATACGAGTACCGCCTGCCTGGCCCGGCGTAGGTTTCGTCGGGGTCCGTCTCGGTCCAGACCAGCATGTGGTAACGCCCCGTCAACCCGGTGTTGTCGATCACAGGGCGGCCGAGTTCCGTGGCGGTGCCGGGCCGGTTGAAGGCCTTGACCAAGTCAGCCATCGTGCAGCCGTTGAAGCCGCTGGAAGAGTTGGGCGGTGCGCCCGCCGCCTTCATGTCGTCGCCTGAGATGCCGCGCGGGCACTTCTCGTCGTCCGCGCGCGGCTTCAGCTTTGGTCCGCCGGGTGCAGCTACGATCGCCCACACCGGCTGATCTTTTTCGCTCTCCTCGACCTGCAATTGGAAGCGCTCGGCCAGCATCCGCCGCAGCATCAGAAGCATCTGGTCCGGCGGTGTCGGCGCATCCGTGACTGCGCTGATGGTGAAAAACTCGTGTGCCGCCCAGTCGGGCAGCCCGGTGAGCTGAAAATCATCAAGGCCGTAGGCGGTCAGGATGATGTAGCGAAGCGGCGCGCCGGGCATCCGGAGAGATTGGGGGCTCACGTTGGGCTTGCCCCAGGCCCAGCCGCCCGCGGGTAACACAAAGGGTCGGACACTGGCGGCATCGAAGGCTGGCAAGGGTGTCGTGGCCTGTTGCCCCCACGCACTGCCCGCCCACAGGCAGACTATCGAAGCCAATCCTAGAAATTTGGCCGCGCGTATGGGCGTCTTCGCTACTGCTACATCCTGAACCATCTTTTCGACTACCTCCGACGCTCGCGAGTATACCCATGGGCTACTGTCGGCGTAAAACATAAGCGAATCCTCGGGACACAATCCAAAGTCTATTTTCCCTGATGCTGAATCGTCTTGTGCCGGGGCGGAATTAATCGGAGATCGCTTGCGGCTCCGAAATTTTCCGGGAATCGAGCCATATCCCCCATTGGTAATGGTTACCAAAAAATTCGCTTGACTGGGCAGGGGCGAAGTTCTACTCTGTGCCCATCTTCGGCATCTTGTTGGCAACCTCAGCCAATCCGGTCGCAGTCTCACAGACAACATCCTGTGCTGCCCGATGCTCGCGAAGTGGCTCCAACTTTTCCCTATCCCCGGTGTTTCTATCGGTAGCAGTCAACCCCGCACGTCCTGACGGAGGTCAGCCCACCGCTTGCTAAAAACAACCCTCGAGATTACGCCCGGTATTGAGCCCCTGTACGGGACCCGCGACGAAAACCTCCGCCTCCTGGAAGACGGTCTTCAGGTCACGATCGATCTGCGCAGCGATGCGATCCATGTGGAAGGCTCAACGGAATCGGTGGAACGAGTGGCCCGCATCTTCGCCGACTACGAGAGCCTGCGCAAGGGTGGCGTGACGCTGCAAAACGGCGAGTTGAAGGGGATGCTGAAGCTGATGATCGCCGATCCGACGGTGACGCTGAAGTCGCTGGTGGATTCGGGCAAGCAGAGGTCGGCCGGGGTGAAGCGCATGGTGCAGCCGCGCTCGCCCAACCAGAGGAAATATGTGGAGGCGATCGAGCAGTCGGATATGACCTTCGGCCTCGGGCCCGCGGGCACGGGTAAGACGTACCTCGCTGTGGCGATGGCGGTTTCGGCGCTGATGTCGAAGCGTGTCTCTCGGATCATTCTGGTGCGGCCGGCGGTTGAGGCGGGCGAGCGGCTGGGATTCCTTCCCGGTTCCTTGCAGGAGAAGGTGGATCCGTACCTGCGGCCGCTGTACGACGCGCTCTACGATCTGCTCGATCCAATGAAGGTGGACAAGCTGCTGGAGTCGAACGTGATCGAGGTGGCGCCGCTGGCGTTCATGCGCGGGCGCACGCTCTCCGACGCGTTCATCATCATGGACGAGGCGCAGAATACGACGAATGAGCAGATGAAGATGTTCGTGACGCGGCTGGGGAATGGCTCGAAGGCGGTGATTACGGGCGACCTGACGCAGATCGACCTGCCGAATCCGAAGAAGTCGGGGCTGTTCGAAGCGGTACACGTGCTCGAAGGCGTGGAGGGGATCCGCTTCTGCCACTTCGAGGATGTCGATGTGGTGCGGCACCAGCTGGTCCAGAGGATTGTGCGCGCGTACGACAGCTACGGGCGCGCGCAGCAGATACCGCTGGCGCTGGGCGATGCCGTTCCGGCTTCGGGGATTGAGGCGGCGGGGGTGACGGAGCCAGTAGTGCAGAAGATTTCGAAGCCGCAGTAAGTCGGACGCAATGCGATACCATCGTCAACGGAGGGCTTTTGGCCCTCTGTTGGTGTTTGCGCACCACCCATGCAATCGATGATTACGATCGAGCCCCCACACAAAACCGCTGCTTCACCTGCTTCCGCGCTGTCGAAGGCGGGGCTTGCGCGTTTCCTGAACCGGGTGCGGGCGGCGCTGGGGATCGAGGGCGAGGTGCATGTGCTGCTGGCCGATGATGCGACGCTGCGGCGGCTGAACCGGACGTTTCGCGGCAAGAACAAGGCAACCGATGTGTTGTCGTTTCCGGCCGCTCCTGAGTCCGAGGTCGCAGGCGACCTGGCAATCTCGCTGGAGACGGCGGCGCGGCAGGCGAAGCGGTTTGGCCACACGCTGCGCGATGAGGTGCGTGTGCTTCTGCTGCACGGGACGCTGCATCTGGCGGGCTTCGACCATGAGGCCGACCAAGGCGAGATGGCTGCGCGCGAGGCTGAGCTGCGCGAAATGCTGCGGCTTCCGACGAGCCTGATCGCGCGGGTGACGGCAAAGCCGCGCAAGCAGGTGCGCGCATGAACCTTGGCTACGATTTGACGCTCGCGGCGCTTCTGGTTGTGCTCGCGCTGGCCGCGTATGTCGATCGCGTGTACAGCGAGATGGGTAAGTTCCTCGCGCGCGAGTATCAGGACAATATCGACGCATGGACGCGCGCTGTCGAGCCGCGTCTTCGCCTTGGCCGCGAGTCGCTGGCGATGTCAGCCTCGGTGCTGCGGCAGTTGGCGCTGGCGGCGATCGCGCTGGTCGCCGGGCTGCGGCTGTATGTCCATGTGAAGGCGCAGCCGCAACTGGCGCGCGCGCCGAGCGTGGAAGAGATATTGGTTACAGCATTCTTTCTGATCCTGCTTATCCTCTTCTTCGATCGCCTGATCCCGCAGGTGCTGTTCACGCGGACGCACGGGTTTTGGATCGCGCGGATTCGGTTTCTGCTGGAGGCGCTGTTCTATCTCGTGCTTCCGGTGACGCTGACGCTGGGACTTCTGCTCTCGATTGCGGCGCTGGCTGAGCCGGAGGATGCGGAGGAGGAAGAGCATCCCTCCGAGGCGATGGACGCGCTGCTGGAAGCGGGCGAAGAGGAGGGGATCCTCGAAGAGAGCGACCGCGAGCTGGTGCGCTCGGTGGTGGAGTTTGGCGACAAGGTGGTGCGCGAGGTGATGACGCCGCGCCCGGATATCTTCGCCGTGCCGGACTCGATGACGCTGGAAGATTTTCTGGTGCAGCTGAAGGAGAAGGCGTTCTCGCGCGTGCCTGTGTTTGCGGGGTCGCTCGACCATGTGACGGGGATTGCGTTTGCGCGCGACCTGCTGCAGGTGCTCGACAAAGACGCCGCACACCAGACGGTGGCGCAACTGCAAAGAGCTGCCGCGTTTGTGCCGGAGACGAAGAAGGTCGCCGAGCTGCTGCGCGAGATGCAGCAGGAGAAGCAGCACATGCGCGTCGTCATCGACGAGTATGGCGGCGTCGCCGGACTGGTGACGATTGAGGATCTGCTGGAGGCGATCGTCGGAAGCATCGCGGATGAGCACGACGAGGCCGAGGAGGTCGACGAGCCCGTGCGCGAGTCGGATGGGAGCTTCGTGGTTCCGGGAAGTTTTGAAGTCTCCCGCCTGCGCGACCTGTTTGCGGACACAATGGACGACGCGGAGCGCGTAGCCGAAGATGGCGAGCCATCGGAGGAAGAAGGTAACGAGACGGCGGGCGCGGTACGCGTGCCGCTGTATTTTCCGCAGCACTACGAAGCGACGACGCTGGGCGGGTTGGTGTCTGAGATCGCCGGTCACATTCCACTGCCGGGCGAGGTGATCGAACAGGATGGCCTGCGCCTCGAAGTGCTGGAATCGACCGACCGCAAGGTGGATCGCGTGCGCGTGGGGTTGGTGGAGAAGGCGGAGTAGTCTCGCTGCTTCGACGGGGCAGCGCTGCCTGGACTTGCAGCGAGAGGTCAAACTGAAAATGCGGCAAGCCTGATGGCAAAGATAGGGCGCATGGGCGGAGCGTATCCCGGCAGGAGATAATGAGGGATGGCCTTTCGCTCGGGTTTCGTCTCTATCATCGGTCGCCCGAATGCGGGCAAGTCCACATTGTTGAACGCGCTGCTCGGGCAGAAGCTCGCCATTGTGACGCACAAGCCGCAGACCACGCGGACGCGCATCCACGGCGTCCTTGAGGTGCCGCTCAAGAAGAAGGCGAAGGGGGAGGATGGCCATCCCGCGGCCCAGGTCGTTCTCGTGGACACGCCGGGCATCCACAAGCCCGATACGCAGCTCGACCGGCGGATGATGCAGGAGGTGCATGATGCGCTGGAGGCACGCGACGCGGTGCTGTTCATCGTGGACGTGACCCATCGGCTGCCGAAGAACGAGGCAACCGAGACCGGCGCGAAGCCCGCTCCCCAGATCAAGACCACGGGACGGATGAAGCTTTCGGCGGCCGAGGACGATTTTTCTCTCCAGCTAATTAAGAAGCTGGACTGCCCGGTCATTTTGCTGCTCAACAAGATCGATCAGATTGCACAGGCTGAGATCATGCCGCTGATCGCGCATTGGACCGGTCTGTACAAATTTGCAGAGATCATTCCTATCTCGGCGCGGAAGAAGATCAATCTCGACCTGCTGCTGGACAAGGTGGTCGCGCACCTTCCGGAGGGGCAGCGATATTTTCCGAAGAACCAGGTGACGGACCAGCCGGAGCGGTTTCTTGTGGCGGAACTGATTCGCGAAAAGATTTTGTTGCTGACCGGCGAAGAGGTGCCGTATGCGACGGCGGTGGTGATTGAGCGGTTCGAAGAGCCGGCGTCGATGAAAAAGCTGAAGGATGGGAAGCTGCCGCTGACGAAGATCGCGGCGGCGATCTACTGCGAGCGCACGGGGCAGAAGGCGATCCTGATCGGCAAGCAGGGCGCGATGCTAAAGCAAATTGGTACGGCGGCGCGCAAGGACATCGAGGGGCTGCTGGGGACACGGGTGTTTCTGGAATTGTTTGTGAAGGTGCAGGAGGAGTGGCGGTCGAGTCGTGGGTTTGTCGAGGAGCTGGACTGGCGGCGGCAACTGGCGGAGATGGCGGCGAAGCAGGCGGGGGAGAAGTAGGTCGCGGCTACTGTAGCAGCGAGATCGCAACGGCGGTCATGGACCTCACGCCGGTTTCGAGGGTCGGCCCGGGGTCGGGTTCGAACTTGCTGGTGTGCGGGCCGGGAAGGTCCTTGCCGGCGGCCTGGGCGGCGGCGAGGCGGTCGGGGTACATCGCCCCGAGCCAATAGTAGACGGTCGGAATCTTGTTACCTTCGAGGCCGAAGATGCCGACATCTTCACTGGCCATGGTGCGCGGATCGTCGAAGACGTTGGCGGCGCCGAGCGTCTTCTGTAGCGTCGCCCTCACACGGGCCGACATTGCCGGGTCGTTGTAAAGGGCCGGCGTCGACTCCGCATCCAGCACCGTGACCGTGGGCATCTTCTCGGGCGGGAGGCCGGCTGATGTGGCGGTCCCGTTGGCCATCTGGCGCAGGCCGTCGAGGACCACCTGGCGCGATTTGTCGGTGAAGGCGCGGGTGGTGAGTTCGAGCTTCACCTCGTCGGGAATGATGTTGCGTTTGGTGCCGCCGTGGATGTCGCCGACGGTGATGACAGCGCCCCCACCTGGGTCTTCCTCGCGGCTGACGATGGTCTGGATTTGCAGGATGTACATCGCCGCGAGAACGATGGGGTCGCGGCCAGCCCAGGGAAACGCTCCATGTCCGCCGATGCCGCGAATGGTGACGTCGACGGAGGTGGCGCTGCTCATGGCGGGGCCTGGGGTAAGGCCGACGGTGCCAGCGGAGTGCTGGTTTGTGTCGTGCAGGCCGATGATCATGTCGGGCCTGCCGAAGCGCTCGTAGAGATGGTCGGCGAGCATCGCTTTAGCGCCATCGATCGTCTCTTCGGAGGGCTGGCCGACGAGCATCAGTGTTCCATGCCACTGCGATTTTGCCGCTGCGAGGGCGCGCGCTGTGCCGATGAGGACGGTGGTATGCACGTCGTGTCCGCAGGCGTGCATGACGCCCACCTCCTGGCCCGATTTATTCTTTACGAGGACGTGGCTGGCGTAGGGGACGCCGGTCTCTTCGACGATGGGAAGCGCGTCCATGTCGCCGCGAACGAGCAGCGTTGGGCCGGGGCCATTCTTCAGGATGCCGACGACGCCGAAGGCCTTGCTTCCATCCGGATAGACGCCGATGTGGTCGGTGACGGTGTAACCGGCCTTGCGCAGTTCGTCCGCGAGCAGCGCAGAGGTGTGCTCCTCAAAGTGCGAGAGCTCGGGATGCGTGTGTATCCCTTTATAGATCTCGAGCAGGTTGGGCATCTGCTGTTTCAAAAAGGCTGAGTTGTCCTGTGCGAAGGCAGGTACAGCCGAGACGGACAGGAACACCAGGAAGACTGACTTGAACATGGCTGACCTCATCTTTTTCGCTGTGGATCGTCCTAGTCTATTCCTTCACGCTGACGCCCAGCGCTTTCATCTTCCGATAAAGATGCGAGCGCTCCAGACCTAGCGCCTCCGCGGTGCGGCTTACGTTGCCGTGGCACTCGTCTAGTTTTTTTAGAATGTAGTCGCGTTCGTAGGCTTCGCGGGCTTCGAGCAGGGTGGAGAACTCTTCGCCGCGTGCGCCTGCTTTTGCGCCGTCGCGCGCGGAGTCGCGGTAGACCAGCATGGGCAGATGTTTGCGTTCGATGCGCTGGGCTTTTGGGTTGAGGATCAGGACGCGCTCGACGAGGTTGCGCAGCTCGCGCACGTTGCCGGGCCAGTGATACTGGCGCAGCGCGTCGAGAGCTTCCTGGGTCATCTCGACGTGGGGGCGGCCGTACTGCTGGCCGAACTCCTGCAGGAATTCCTTGACCAGCAGCGGGATATCTTCCTTGCGATCGCGCAGCGGCGGGACGAAGAAGGGGATGACGTTAAGGCGGTAAAAAAGGTCTTCGCGGAAGTTGCCGCGCGCGATCTCCTCTTCGAGGTCCTTGTTGGTGGCGGCGATGAGGCGAACGTCGACGTGGATGGGATGGGTTGCGCCGACCGGCAGGAAGCGCTGTTCATCTAACGCGCGCAAAACTTTTGCCTGCGTCTTGAGGCTCATGTCGCCAACCTCATCGAGGAAGAGCGTGCCGCCATCGGCGCGTTCGAAGGTGCCGCGCTTCTCCGCAGGCATGCTTGCGAGGCCGTTGGGCATGGCGCCGCGCCGGTAGCCGAAGAGCTCGGTCTCGATGTGGTCTTCGGGGATGGCGGCGCAGTTCAGTTCGACGAAGACGCGGTCCTTGCGCAGGCTTTCGGCGTGCATCGCGCGGCCGATGAGCTCTTTCCCCGTGCCGCTCTCGCCGTAGATGAGGACGCGTCCGTTGGTGGGCGCCATCAGCTTGATCTGCTGGCGTAGCGCCTTCATTGGCACGCTGTTGCCGGTGACGGTGCCGCGCACCGTAAGCTGGCGGACGAACTCTTTGTTGTCCTCGCGGAGCTGGCGCGCAGTCATTGCATTCTTCAGGACGATTAGGGTGCGGTCGAGCGAGAGGGGCTTTTCGAGGAAGTCGTAGGCGCCGAGTTTGGTGGCGCGTACCGCGGTTTCGATGGTGCCGTGGCCGCTGATGATGACGACCTCGGGGACGTGCGCGGAGTCCATCTGGCGGATGTCGGTGAGTGCGTCGAGACCATCGCGGTCGGGCAACCAGATGTCGAGCAGCACCACGTCGTAGATAGCGTCGGCGAGCAGAGTCAATGCCTCGTGCGCGGTGGCGGCTGTGGTGACGAGGTAGCCCTCTTCGCTGAGGATGCCCTCCAGCGAGTCGCGGATCTCGGCTTCGTCGTCGACGATGAGGATGTGGTTCATGAAAGGCGGTTTCCAGTTGTTAGTTGTTAGTTGTTAGTTGGGTTAGGGGTTGAGTGTCTGTCATGGAGTCTGCTTCATTCATATTGACAGGGCGGAGCTCGATGATGAACTTCGCGCCGGCGGGCTCGTTCTTTTCAGCGCGGATGGTTCCCTGGTGCTCCTGAATGATCTTGGCGGCGATGGCGAGTCCGAGGCCGGTGCCGCGCTGCTTGGTGGAGAAGTAGGGGAGGAAGAGGCGCTCGCGCATGTCGTCGGTCAAGCCGCTGCCGGTGTCGGCTACGGTGAGCTCGACCATCCCGCTGGGCAGCAGCGTCGTGGTGAGGCGCAACTCGCGCAGCAGGCTGCCGTGCATGGCTTCGGCGGCGTTGTCGATGAGGTTGCCGAGGCCGCGCTTCATCGCTTCGGGGTCGGCAAGGACGAGCGGCAGTCCGGGTGCGAGACGCCGCACCAGACGGATGTTCTGGAGGCGTCCGGCGAAGAGCGCGAGCGAGTTTTCGACGATGGTGTTGAGGTCGGCGGGGCGCGGCTGCGCGGTGGGGAATTCGGCGAGCGCGGCGAACTGATCGACCAATGCCCTCATGCTTTCTACCGAAGAAGAGATGACCTCGCTGGAGCGGCGGATCACGGCGATCGATGGCGACTCGATGCTTGAGGTGGCGAGGGTGACGCCGAGGCGGTCGATGTGGCGACGAATCTGCTCGGCGGAGAGCGAGATCGGCGTCAGCGGATTCTTGATCTCGTGGGCGACACGGCGCGCGACTTCTTTCCACGCAGATTGCTTCTGCGCGCGCAGGAGTTCGGTGGCGTTTTCGAGGACGAGCACGTAGCCGTGGTGATGGCGCTCGGCGCCGCTTCCTGTCTCCAGCAGCGCCACTGTGGCGAGCAGATACATGGTGGAGCTGCTGCGGCCGTTGTCGTTGCGCGCGACCGTCATCTCCATCTCGGCGGAGGCGGAGCCCATGCGATGGCTGCGCCGCAGCAGGCGGTCGAGCGCCTCGACAATCTCGGCGGGAAAGACCGCATTGATGGATGTGCCGAGGAAGCTGGCCTGCCCGCCGGGGTCGAGCATCTCGGTGAGCGCGCGGTTGGCGAGGACGATGCAGCGCCTGGTGTCGAGCGTGGCGACGCCGTTGGGGATGGTCTCGAGCATCGTCTCCAGCTCGCTGCGGCGCGCTTCGAGCGTGGCGTTAGCGGCGGAGAGTTGCAGATTGGAGGTTTCGACCGCCTGGCGACTGCCTTCGAGATCGGCTGCCATGTGGTTGAAGCTGCGGACGAGTTCGCCGAGCTCATCGGTGGCGCTCTCCGCGACGCGGTGGCCGTAGCTTCCGGCTGCGATCGCCTCCATCGCATCGCCCAGCGCCTCCACCGGCTTGGTCACCTGCTTGGAGAGGTGCAGCGCGAGCCAGGTGCAGGCGAAGAGCGCGAGGCTGGTCATCATCAGCAGGAGGATCGTGTAGAGGGCGCGCACCTGGCGGCGGCTGCGATACGCGTTCCAGTAGTCGTCGACGGCGCCCTGGAAACGCGCCACCGTCGCGGACATTCCATAGGGCATGGGCAGGCCGACCACGACGGCGCCGCCCTGCTTGATGGCCGCGGTGCCGAGCGCGTAGTCGGTGCCCCCGAGCGAGAAGATAGGCAGATCGGTGCGCTGCGCCGCGGCGAGGATGCTGGCATCGGTATCGCCGACCGCATGGACCTGAGTGGGCGGCGCGGCGCGGGTAGCCGGCTGCGGCGCGGCATCTTCGTCCGCGGGCGCCGGGTCCGGCAGCCATGCTTTTACCTGCGCCGTCGCGCCGGCCGGCAGCGGCATCTGGAAGGCGGCGATGGAATGGCCTCCGCTATAGACGATGGCAAAGCCGTGTTGCAGCGTGATCTCATGCTGGCGCAGAACGCGGCTGGTGTCCTGCGGGGTTGGGGCGTTCGCGTCCTGCGTTGTACCCGGCTTGCGGCTGGAAGGCCTTGCAGGGTGGCCGGACACTGCGGGAAGCGCCGCCGCGATCGCCTCAGCTTCGACGCGCGCGTTGGCGGAGGTGTACTGCGCGAGTTCCAGCGCCAGCCGGTTGGCGTCGTTGCGCATCTCGTTGGGGATCTGCGAGAACCAGCGGTCGACCGCGCGATTCATCAGGCCATAACTGAAGAGGAACATGAAGACCAGAGGGATCAATGAGACGAGCACCGCTCCCCAGAGCATCCGCGTGCGCAGGCGCGCGCCCATCACGCGGCTGCGCTGATCGGCGAAGAGCTTCAGGACGTTGCGCACCAGCAGGACGAGGACGGTGATGAAGAGCAAAAAGGCGACGAAGGTAAGCCCGATAAAGACGATAGTCTGCCCGGTGGTGGCGGGGTAAAGGAAGTTGTTGAAGGCATTCATCGCCGTGAAGCCGCACAGCAGGACGACCAGGATGGAGCCGAGGGTGATGGTGACGATCTTCCTCCGGCTTGCGCTTTCGCCCATCGTCCCGAGTCCTCCTCGCGGTGCGTTGATTATAGGCGGGCAAGGCGGGGGAGCCGTTCGCCCTGGTGCCGGGCGGTGAAGTTAACTGATTGGTAACTCCTTTGTCTGGTTGCGATAGCGAAAAGTCCTTCCTCTTTTATGCAAAATATTGCATGGCATCGGCTTCATCTACACGGGCGAGGTCTCGTTCGTGGATGCATCGAACGCGGGCAACATCAATTACTTCACGTCACTCTCGACCTACACCAGCTCGACTGTAAGCAATGCGGCCACGAATGGCGGCCTGATCGCTATCAACGGCGATGGTACAAGGAACACCATCACCTTCAGCACCCCAGTGACCGGCTTGATCTTCTCCGAGGTCAGCATGGGGCAGGCCGGCGTTCCGACCACGTACACCTTCAACGACACGTTCACGGTACTCAGTTGCGGTGCGGGAAATCCCTATGGTGGCGGCTGCTTCAACCAGGCCGCGGGAAGCACTGGGAACACCCTGCTCTCGGGTCACGAAAGCGATGGCACCATCGAGTTCGACGGCGCCATCTCTTCGCTCTCGTTCACCACGGCGAATGGGGAATACTGGAACGGCTTCGACATTGGCCTGCTGCCGCAGACCTCCACCACGGGCGTAACGCCGGAGGTGAGCACACTTGCACTGGTCGGCTCTGGCCTCTTCGGCCTGTGCCTGTTTACTGCTGCCAAGTCCAGAGAGACCGTAAAGATTGATTGATCCAGTTTTGGTTTCAATCTCCCGAAAGCCTGTCGTGCGAACCTGCACGCAGGCTTCGGCTTTTAAGGCTCTGCTGGCTCAGACCAGTTTCGCAACCGGCTGCCAGTCGCGCTTCTGCGATTCGGCGACGGCCTTGTAGGTCAGGACCCCATTGAACGTGTTGACCCCTTCGGCGATGCCTGCATCTTCCTGGATCGCCGCGTTGGCCCCCATCTTCGCCAGCTTCAGCAGGTACGGGAATGTGGCGTTGGTCAGCGCGAGAGTGGAGGTGTTGGGCACTGCGGCAGGCATATTGGTGACGCAGTAGTGCACCACGCCGTCGACTACGTAGGAAGGGTCGGAGTGGGTGGTGGGCCGCGCGGTCTCGATGCACCCGCCCTGGTCGATGGCGACGTCGACGATGACCGCACCCTTCTTCATCTTCGCGACCATGGCCTTGGTGACGAGCTTGGGCGCCGCTGCTCCGGGAATCAATACGCCGCCGATAACGAGGTCGGCGGCGCAGACTGCGCGCTCAATGTTGTAGGCGTTTGAGGCGAGGGTGAAGAGGCGACCCCCGAAGATATCGTCGAGCTCGCGCAGGCGGTTCAGGTTGAGGTCGATCAGGGTAACGCGCGCGCCGAGGCCGAGGGCGATCCGCGCTGCGTTGGTACCGACGATCCCACCGCCGAGGATGACGACGTTGCCGGGAGGGACTCCGGGGACGCCGCCGAGCAGAACGCCGCGGCCACCGTGCTCTTTTTCGAGATAGGCTGCGCCGACCTGTACCGACATGCGCCCCGCGACCTCCGACATGGGGGTGAGCAGCGGGAGCGTGCCGGCGCGGTCGCGGACGGTCTCGTAGGCGATGCCGGTGACTCTGTTCGAGAGCAGCGCGTCGGTAAGCGCGGCCAGCGGCGCCAGGTGCAGGTAGGTGAAGAGGACGAGTCCCTCGCGGAAGTAGCGGTACTCCTTCTCGACGGGCTCCTTGACCTTGACGACCATCTCGGCGAGCCGCCAGACGTCGGGCGCGCCGCCGACGATCTCGGCCCCGGCGGCCTGGTACTCGTCGTCGGGCAGGGCGGAGAGTTCTCCGGCATTATGCTCCACCAGCACGGTATGGCCAGCCGCGACCAGCGTGTGGACGCCGGCGGGGGTCACGCCGACGCGGCTCTCGTGGTCTTTTACTTCTTTGGGGACGCCGATGATCATGATCCAAACCCTACCAAAATTCAGGAGATGGAATTGTCAGCAGCCGCCTGGCGAAGTTCCACTACATCCAGGAGGTCGCGCGGTCTGCCGCAGGCAAGCTTGTTCTGGATGAGATGTTCCCTGGAGATCACATGCGCAGGAAGATCGCCATCGATTATGGTCTCAACTCGGCTGTCCCACGCTTCATCGAAGTCCACATTGTCGATTTGTTGAAGAATATCGATCCTGAACGGGGGCTGACCCATCTGGAACCAGGACCCGCCATCGTTGAAGTCTGCAGGCGTATATCCCGCAAGGGGCGCACCGTAGGCAGAGAGTGCGCGGAAGACAGCTTCACTGTTCTGGACATCGGCCTTGATAAAGACATCCAGGTCTTTGGTCGCCCGGGGTTCTGCGTGGACACCAACAGCATACCCGCCAACCACAAGGTACTTAACGCTGTGGGCGTTTAAAGCGGACAAGAGTTCTTTCAGGTCTTGGGCCATCAAAGCGGACTCCTTTGAAGCTGTAAGCGGAGATGCTCAGTTCCGAGACGGCGGTCAGCCGGTCGCCCGGCGGAAGGCTCTGCCAGTATCGGTAGGTCTCCGCTTGCTGCTCTTTCAGATCGGTGACCCTGCGGATGGTCTTGTCCATGGGCTCTATCCACCTTGTCTTAGTTTAGCCTGTTGTGCTTCCTCTGTGCAGTCTCCCGGCACCCATCCGCCCCAAGCCGTACAATAGGGATTGAACTTTCTTTTCAGGAAAATAATCGCCCAATGTCTTCGAACGGTTATCAAATGCGGTACTCGCGCATCCACAACATGCGCTCGTTGTTCAGTCTTTTTTCGAACGACCTGGCCATCGATCTCGGCACGGCCAACACTCTCGTCTTCGCGCATGGCAAAGGCATCATCGTCAATGAGCCCTCCATCATTGCCGTCAATACGCAGACCAATGAGGTCGAGGCTGTCGGCAAGGAGGCCAAGGAGATGCTTGGCCGCACCCCCGGCAACATCGTCGCCATCAAGCCGATGAAGGACGGCGTCATCGCCGACTTCCGCCACACCGAGAAGATGCTGAACTACTTCATCATGAAGGCGCACAACAACCGCAAGCGCATGGTGCATCCGCGCATCGTCATCGGCGTGCCGTCGGAGATTACGCAGGTGGAGAAACGCGCGGTCATGGACTCGGCCTATCGCGCCAAGGCCTCTGAAGTGCATCTGGTCGAGCAGGCGATGGTCGCGGCCATCGGTGCGGGCCTTCCCATCACAGAGCCTGGTGGCAACATGGTCGTCGACATCGGCGGCGGCACTACAGACATCGCGGTGATCTCGCTCGCGGGGATTGTTTACTCGCGCTCCGTGCGCATGGCCGGCAACCAGATGGACGAGGCCGTCGTCACCTACCTGAAACGCAAGTACAACCTGCTGATCGGTGAGCGCACGGCGGAACAGATCAAGATGCAGCTTGGCTCTGCCTACGTTCTCGACCGACCGCTGACCATGGAGATCAAGGGCCGCAACCTGATCGAGGGCGTGCCCAAGACCATCACCATCGAAGACTCCGAGATCCGCGAGGCGCTGGCTGAGTGCGTGGCAACCATTATCAATGCCATCCGCGTGGCGCTCGAAAGAACTCCGCCGGAGCTTTCGGCGGATATTTCCGACCGCGGCATCGTGCTCACCGGCGGGGGCGCGCTGATCAAGAACCTCGACAAGCGCATCCGCGAAGAGACTGGTCTGCCGGTGTCGATCGCCGACGACCCGCTGGCGTCGGTGGTGCTGGGCACCGGAAAAATGCTCTCCGACTTCAAACTGTTGCGCAAAATTTCGATAGACTAATCCGGATTGGCAGATCTCCCAGGTCAGGCATCGCTGCCAGCCGATCGAACGCCGCATCTCCGTTGGCGCATCTCTCCGATTTGAAGGAGGGGGTAGCCCGGACTCTCTTCCTGCAGAGACACACGTTCTCTGAGGGATTTTTATGGCGAACGATGCAAACGTGGTCGAAGAGACCAAGCGGGGCCAATCCTTGAGCAAGCATCCGGCAAAGCAAGCCTCCACTGGGAAGAAGATCTGGACTTCCCCAGCGATCCGCAAGATCGAGATCAAAAATCCACACGAAGAAAACCCCGCTCCCGTGCAGAGCGAGGGTGGTTCCCTGTCCCTGGGGCGCAAAGCGTCTTAGGGTCGTCCTGCAGGCAAGCGACTGCGCGGAGTATCCATCAGCCAGCGCAGAGTAAGCCACTGGCCGTGGCTGCCCTACGCCAGCCTTCGAACATAAGAAGGCGGTACCGGTGTTGCTACTTATCCCCGGCGCCAGATGCATTTAAATTTGCAGCTACATGAACGAGGATCGTTTTCTTGCAGTACTTTCTCCCAATCATTCTGTGCTGCCATCGCAACCGAAGAGAAAATGGACGGCTCCCCTTACAACCACGGTCGAGGTCAACACAGCGAAAGGCGCCCATCGTGGGCCTAAGTGCGATAAACATGGTGCTCTCTCTTCCGACTGCGAGTAAAACGAATCGAGAATGATGATTTCCTGAGCGCCCGGGGCCTGCTCTCTCGCGGATAATAGACTCAGGCCGATGGAATTCGTTACCCGATTCAAGAATGCGCTGTTCCTCATCCTGGTCCTGCTGGCCCAGGCGATCGCGCTTGCGGTGCAGGTCCGCAGCCCGATCGACCCAGCGGAGCCGGACGGCCCCAGCGTGCGTCTCGTGCGACTTTGGGCGACGGCCACGGTGACGCCGTTCGAGCGCGCCGTGCATGCCATCGGCTATGGCATCCGCCACGGCTGGTCGGACTACATCGACCTGCGCCACGTCCGCCAGCAGAATCAAGGCCTGCAGCAGCAGATCACCCGGATGCGCATCGATCATGCCGCGATCGCCGAGGACGCCATCGAAGGCCGCCGCCTGCAGGTGTTGCTCGCCTTCAAGCAGCGGTACGTCGCGTCCACTGTCGCGGCGCAGGTCATTGGGGACAGCGGAAGCGAGCAGTCGCGCATCCTCACCATCGACAAGGGCTCGCGCGACGGCCTCAGGCCGGACATGGCGGTTATCACGCCGGACGGCATCGTCGGCAAGCTTCGTGACGTCTTCCCCGGCACCTCCGAGGTGCTCGAGATCAACGACCAGACGTCGGGCGCGGGCGTCATCTTCGCAAGCACGCGCATTCGCGCGATCCTGCGCGGCACCACAACCGGCCGCGTCCAGATCGGCAATCTCACCGCCGACTCGCGCATCCAGCCCGGCGAGACGGTGCTCACCTCGGGCGGCGACCAGGTCTATCCGCGCGGCCTGCCCGTGGGCACGATCGAGAGCATCGCTCCCGACCCCGACCACCAGCCCTATACCGCCATCGTGGTGCGGCCGGCGGTGAACCTGGCGCGCGTGGAAGAGGTGCTCGTCATCACCGGCACGCAGACCGGCCTGCCGGCCTCCGCCGATCAGGACCTCGCGGCGGCTGCCGCGCAGCACGCGGCGGACCTCAGCGCCGAGCGGCTCCCCAGCCTGCACGACGACCAGCCAGCGACGGGAGCGAGTGGAACGACGGGCACCGCTCCCACGCCGCCGGTCGATCCCAAAGCGCCGGTGGCCGTCCCGCATCCGCTCCCCGCGCTGCATCCGGATCGCTTTAGCGCGGGCTCGTCGCCGCCGGCGGCCGACATGACGCCCGGCGCGGCGAACTCTGCTCCGCACACGCAACCGCGGGAGAGTCCACCAGCCCCCGGCTCCACTCCAAAGCAGAGCCCGGAGCCTCCAACCTCGCAGCCCGCGCCTCCTCCTTCGCCGCAGTGACCGTATCGCCGGGGGAACCCTCCCACGATTCCTCGCAAACCCCACCGCCCACAGGAAATTCCATTTAGCCTGTGAAGGAAACAATCTGTCCGGAATCTGTTGGGGGACGATGGTCACACGCAGCTACATGTCGCGCCGCGAGGTCGAGCAGCAAAGCTTCTCGCTCCCTGTAGCACTGCTTGTGCCGCTGATTGCGATCCTGCTGCAGGTGCTTCTGCCTCGCCTGTTCGGCCCGTTGGCGATCCTCGATCTCCCGCTCGTCGTCACGCTGTTTTTCGCGGTCAGCCGGCGCAGCCCCATCGCCGGGACGGTTACCGGCGCGCTCATCGGCCTGCTGCAGGATGTGCTGACCAACCCCACCCAGCCCATCGGCGTCAACGGAATGGCGAAAGCGGTGATCGGCTACGCCGGCGCGAGCCTGGGCAGCCAGATCGACGTGGAGAACCCCGCCACGCGCACTCTGCTCACCTTCGGATTTTCGCTGCTGCAGAGCGTGTTGTTCTACCTGATCGAGCGCCGCCTTCTGGGCATTCGCGGCTTCCACCTGCTGTGGCTGCACGAGCTGATGCGCGCCGTCGCCAATACGGTGGTGGCGGTCCCGACTTACTTTCTGCTCGACCGCTGGAAGCGCCAGGAATAACCCAGCGTTAGCTTGGCGGAGTGATCACGCGAATCCCGGGGCCGCAAACGACGCGCCTTCCGGAGAGTCTGAAGGGAAGAACGACGTAAACTGGTACCAGCAGGGTATTGCCGCATGGCGCTTATTCCAAAAACCGAACGCCGCGCCGACCGCGACGAAAAAGTCTCGGCGGGCAAGCTGCACGCCACGCAGTACGTTGTGGTGCTGATGCTTGCCGTGCTCGCGGCGGGAATGTGGCGGCTGCAGATCCTCGGCGTGGATAGCTATCGCCAGTTGGCTGAGGCCAACCGCGTGCGCAAGACCCCGGTACTCGCGCCGCGCGGCAAGCTCTTCGATCGTGAGGGCCGCATCCTTGTGGACAACTATCCTTCGGTCTCCTGCTATCTACTGCGCGAGCAGGTCAAGGATCTACAGGCCGACATTCCGTTGATCGCGCGTGGCCTTGACCTTCCCGTCGAGCAGATTGAAGCCACCCTGCGCCGCTATCAGATTTCGCCGAAGTATCAGCCGATCCCGCTGAAGCAGGACATCACCCAGGATGAGCAGGCATTTATCGAGGCCCACCGCAACGAACTGCCTGAACTGGAGACGGTCGACGAGCAGCGCCGCCTCTACCCGCGCGATGGTTTCGCGGCCCACCTCATCGGCTACGTCGGCGAGGTCTCCGAGCAGGACCTCAACAGCTCGAAGTACGCCTTCTACGAGCCCGGCGACGTAGTCGGCAAATCCGGCGTCGAAGAGGCATACGATTCGATCCTGCGCGGCACCGATGGCTCGCGCGATGTGATCGTCAACAGCCACGGCAAGGAGGTCGGCCAGGGTCAGCAGCTCGCCGTGCCAGGCACAGACCTGCATCTCACCATCGACCTCGACATTCAGCGCGTGGCCGAGCGGGTGATGGAAGGCAAGACCGGCGCGCTGGTGGCGATGGATCCGCACACCGGCGAGATCCTCGCGATGGTCTCGCGCCCCACCTTCGATCCCAACCAGTTCGCGGTGCGCTTGACGAAGAGCTACTGGTCGCAGATCGTCAACGACCCCGACCATCCGCTGATGAACAAGACGATCCAGGCGCAGCTTGCGCCCGGCTCGACGTTCAAGATCATCATGTCGCTGGCCGGCCTCGAAGAAGACGCGGCGCAGACCATGCATGTGCAGTGCAACGGCGGCGGCACTTTCTACGGCCACTTCTTCGCCTGCGACAAGCATCACGGAATGGTTGACATCGACCACGCCATCCCGTGGTCCTGCGACACCTTCTACTACACCCTCGCCCAGCGTCTCGGCATCGATACCATCGCCAAGTACGCCACCGAGGTCGGCCTGTCGCAGAAGACCGGCATCGATCTGCCGGAGGAGGCCACAGGCACCATGCCCTCTACCGCCTGGAAGCTGCGGACCCAGCATGAGAAGTGGTACGCGGGTGAGGTGATTTCAGTAGGCATCGGCCAGGGAGCGGTCACGGTGACGCCGATACAGCTTGCGCGCGCGCTCGGCGGCATCGCCTCCGGGGGCGTGCTGGTGCGGCCGCACGTCGTTATGCCGGGCCAACTCCCCTCCGGGATGGCATCTGCCGTCGAGGAGAGCTATCCCGGCAGCGGCGATAAGACGATTCCGCTTACGCCGGCGAACTGGGAGACCATCACCGACGCCATGGCCGCCACCACCACTCCGGGCACTGGAGGCACCGCCGCGGCTGCGCACCTGGAAGGCATCGACTTCGCAGGCAAGACCGGGACCGCCCAGGTCGTGAGCCACAGCGCCGGCGCCACCAGCCTGGGCAAGGGGAACGAACGCGCCAACGCCTGGTTCGTCGGCATGGCCCCGCGCCGCAATCCCGATATCGTCGTTGCGGTGCTGTGTGAGCACGGGGGATGGGGGGCCGAAGCCTCCGCGCCGCTCGCCGCGCAGGTCATCAACGCCTTCGTCACCAAGCAGAGGAAGCGCGCAGGCAATCTGCTGCTCCGGACGGACGCGCCCAAGCCTATAGAGAATCCTGTGCCCAATCCAGCGGGTGTACCTACAGCCTCGGCGATTCTGCCGGCCAAACCCGGCGCGGGAAGCGTGTCCACCGTCAACCAGCGATAACCCCGAGCCCAGCCCATGCGCCGTTTCTCTTCCTTCCGCGACTTCGACTGGATGCTCCTCGGCATGGTGCTGATGTTGTCGCTCATCAGCGTCATCGCGATCCGGTCGGCGACGCTGCACACGAAATTCCGCGATTTCGACCACAAGCAGATCGGTTTCCTTGTGGTCGGCATCTGCCTGATGTTCCTGATCTCGACGATCGACTACCATCGCCTCATCGATCTCGCGCCATGGGCCTACGGGATCAGCCTGCTGGCGCTGGTCGCGGTCCTCCGGGTAGGGACCAAGGTGATGGGCGGCCGCCGGTGGATCAACCTCGGCGGCGGCGTACACTTCCAGCCATCGGAGTGGGTGAAGCTCGTCCTGATCGTCATGGTCGCGCGGTACTTCTGGGGCCTCGCCGGACGCGAACTGAGTTGGCCCGATATCGGCAAGGGCTTCTTGATGGTCTGCCTCCCCATGCTTCTGGTGCTGAAGCAGCCCGACCTCGGTACCGCGCTCACCTACCTGCCAGTGCTGATCGCCGGACTCTTCCTCGGCGGCATCCGGTTCCGGCAGGTTTCGATTCTGCTGCTGGGGCTGGCTGTTCTGTTCGGCGGAGCCTGGCTGGGCGGCAAGCGCCTGAAGCCCTACCAGATGGCGCGCCTCACCAGCTTTGTCGATCCCGGCAGCGATCCCCGCGGCGCCGGCTACCAGCTCCTGCAATCGAAGATCGCTGTCGGCGCGGGAGGTCTGTGGGGGAAAGGCACCAACCAGGGCACCCAGACCCAGGGTGACTTCCTGCCCATCCCGTACACCGACTTCATCTTTGCCGCCTTCTGCGAGGAGCACGGCTTCGCCGGCGGCGTCGGCATCCTGCTGCTCTACTTTTTGATCCTGACCCGCCTGATCCAGAACGCCCAACAGGCTTCCGATATGCCAGGCGCCTTCATCATCATGGGGCTGGTCGCCGTGATCCTCTTCCAGATCGTGGTGAACATCGGGATGGTCGTCGGACTGCTTCCGGTTACGGGCATCCCACTGCCTTTGATGAGTTACGGTGGATCGTCTATCCTGTTCACTTTCCTTGGCTTAGGCATCGTCATGAATATCCGGATGCGCCGATTTGTGAACTGATCCGGGAATGCGGCCTGTACCCAACCAGCTTCCGGGCGGAAGGCGTTCCCCGCGCGCAGCAATTCTGGTGCATACTATATTCATCCGGCAGCAATATTGGGCCGGAGCACACCCCGCTCCCTTTGGCGCCACGCGCAGGCAAGCGGGAAAGATATTAGAAAAAGGCCGGCCAGGCTGAGATCGAACTCCGTTGGCCGGACAGGTTTAGAGGGAATGATTGCATCCGGAAGGCAAACGGCCCCGCCTCAAGTTCGCTTTGAGGCTGTTTTGGTCACAAACTCCGCATGCCAGATTTCGAATGAAGCTTCTCCCCGTGTATCCGATCGGTTTTGTTATCAACAGGCTAACGTCCCTTCCGGGCGCGCCTGGACGCAGTCCGCGCAGGGCGTTGGTCTAACGCCCGGCCTGTCGCTGCATCCTTCGGTCCACTCAAGCTTCCCCGTCCCGCACACCCTGTCCGCACCTCCGGGGAGCGCCGCCTAGCGAACTTCGCTAAGCGTCCCTCCGATCTTTCGCCTGCCTGCCGCTCGCCACCCGGTTCTCAATCCGGAGCGGGCAGAAAGAGCAGGATCCATGTCGAAAGAAATTTATATCTCCAGCACGCCGCACGAGACGCGTCTGGCCATCGTCGAAAACGACGCCCTTACCGAAATTTATTACGAGCGCGAGAACGAGTACACCCTCGCCGGCTCCATCTACAACGGCCGCGTCACCCGCGTGCTTCCGGGCATGCAGTCCAGCTTCGTGGACATTGGGCTGGAGCGCGACGCGTTCCTTTACATCACGGATTTCATGGAAGAAGCGCCGGACTCGGCGGAGTTCGACACGTCGTCGAACGGCGACCACGCCCCGCGCCAGCCCCGCACGATCGAAGGCGAATCGGCTGTTCGCACCGACGGCGGACAGCGCTCCGAACGCGGAGGCCGGGGACGCCGTGGCGGACGCGATCGCGACCGCGGCGGTGACAGGAATCGCAGCGAAGCTCCGCGTCCCTCCGCCGAAGGTTCCGACGCTCCCGCACCACCACCCGCTGAGTTCACCGAGGGCAGCGACGCAGGCGAGGGCGCACCCGGAGCCGACGGAAGCCGCCGCTGGCGTGGCCGCCGTGGCCGCCGTCGAGGTCGCAGTGGCACAGGTCAGCCGGGCGAGCCGGGAGAGTTGAATGGCGCACCCGCGCCCGAAGGCGATTCCGGTTTTGACGGCGAGACGATCTTCGAGGGCGGCGCTTCGTTCGACGATGATGCCTCCTCGTTTGAGATCGACGGCTCAGCGGCCCAGGCCTCCGCGCCACCGGTTGAGCGGGAAGACACCCGCCCGCGCAACGATGGCCCGCGAGGCGACACTCAGCGAGGCGACAACCAGCGAGGCGGACGCCGCGACCGTGGACGCCGCGACGGTCAGCGCGAAGGCCAGCGCTTCGACGGCCCGCGCCGCGATTCCAATTCCAATTCCAGTTCCGACGCCCCGCGTCGCGATCAACGTCCCGATCGCCCGCAACGAGTTCCGCGCGGCTTCGAGCCCTCACGCAGCCTCTACGGCGTCGACAGCGGCGAGAACTCCGGCGGCACCGGCCCCATCGCCGATGCCTACGCGGACGCAGCTCCCGGAGCCGAGCCGATCATTTTGCCCGGCGAGTCGCTCTCCAAGTACCGCAAAGGCGGCGATGAACCGGCCTCTGCGCCCAAGCCGGTCGGCGATGCCATACCCATCACCCTCGCCCCTCCCGCGACTCTCTACACGGTCGCAGCAGGTTGGGACGGAGGCGCGGTCCTTCCCGGCGAGACGCTTCGCCCACGGAACCCCGAAGCGCATTCCGATTCCTCGCGTGAGCCGCGCCGTGATTCCCAACGCGAAGGGCGAGGCGAGCGTGACGGACGCCGCGATGGCCGCTCCGGCCGCGATGGAGGGCGCGGAGAAGGACGCCGCGATGGTGGGCGTTCCGACCGCGGTCCACGCGCGGAGACGCGTCACGACAACCGCAGCGACTTCCGCAACGACGCATCCGCGGCATCGGCAATCGCCGCGCAGAGCACTCCTCACTTTGAGAGCCCTGCTGTAACCGCGACGCCCCACATCCAGCACGAAGTCATCCAGACATCGCCCACCGAGGCCTTCATCGAGGCAACTCCACAGCCCAAACTTGCGCCCGCTCCGATCCTCAACACCACCTCGGTTCCTCCGCCTCCGCGCCCCGACGCCGAATACGAGCCCAGCGAAGCCTCGGCCTCCTACCGCGTCGATCCGCTGCCGCGCAGCGAGTATCGCCAGAGCGCCCCGGTGCTCGAACCGGAAGCCCAAGCAGAGGCTCCCGTCTCCACCGAGCCGCCCTTTGTCGAAGCGCCTGCCGAAGCGCACGACATCACCTCCCTCTCCCCCACGGGCGAGTTGCGCTCCGAGCCGGTCGTCACTCCGGCTGAGCCTCAGCACCAGCTTGCGGAGGTCCCCGAGCCCGCATCGCCCATTCACCACGAGGGCGCCGTCGTCTCCCCGCAGGCAGCCTTCGACGAGCCGGCCAGCGGCGCATTTGCTCCCGGCGCCGGCGACCTCTCCGAAGAGACCATCGATGAAGACGAGCCCGCAGGCGCCACCATTCACGCCAGCGCCATCGAGGAGATGGACTACAGCGAAGAGGAGACGCTCGAAGGCGCAGCCGACCTCGGCACCATGCTCCGCGAGATGTCGATCGACCACATCACCCGCACCTCGCCGGAGATCGGCGACGAAGACGCCGAAGGCGATCTGGAAGAGGATGACCTCGAAGAAGAGGATCAGGACGACGACGGCTCCGACGAGCAGGACAATCTCGACGATGAGGAGGACGACGAGTCTTCCGATTCTGAAGACTTCAACGAGCAGGCCGCCCGCACCGGCGATGCCGCCGACCAGGAGTTCTTCGCCGAGCAGTTCGGCCAGGGCAGGGAAGCCGCATCCGGCGAAGCACAGGCCGAAGGCTCAGCCGCAGCGCGCCGCGATCCACGCCGCGACTCCGAACGCCGCGGCCCGCGCCGCGATGGCCGTCGCGACGGACGCCGAGGCCGCAGCGACCGTGGTGGCGGAGACCGCGCGCGCTCGACCGGCGGCTCGGGCGACCGCGAACGCACCGGAGGCGGCCGCAGCCGTCACTCCATGCAGACCACCAACCTGCCCGCCATCAGCGACCTGCTGAAGCCCGGTCAGGAGATCCTCGTCCAGATCGCCAAGGAGCCCATCGCCAAGAAGGGCGCGCGCATCACCTCGCACATCGCATTGCCGGGCCGTTTTCTGGTCTTCATGCCCACGGTCAACCACACGGGCGTCTCGCGCAAGATTGAGTCCGACGGCGAACGCCGCCGTCTAAAGGAAATCCTGCTCAGCGAAAAGGGCGAAGCCTCCGGCGGATTCATCGTCCGCACTGCCGCCTCCGGAGCTAGCGAAGAAGAGCTGCGCAGCGATCTTCGCTTCCTGCTCAACCTGTGGAACGACATCAAGGCGCGTTCGGAATCGTCGAAGTCGCCCGCGCTGATCTACCACGACCTCAACCTCATCGAGCGGATCCTGCGCGACCAGGTCACGGACACCTTCTCCGCCATCTGGGTCGATACCGAGACCGAGTACGAGCGCGTCCTGCGCTTCCTGCAGCGCTTCCAGCCCTCGCTCATCCGCCGCGTCAAGCTCTACTCCAAAGAGACGCCGCTCTTCGAGCAGTTCGGCATCACCGAAGAGATCAACAAAGCGCTGCGCAGCAAGGTGTGGCTCAAGTCGGGCGGCTCCATCGTCATCAACCAGACCGAAGCCCTCGTCGCCATCGACATCAATACCGGCAAGTTCGTTGGCAAGACAGCGCGGCTCGAAGACACCATCGTCAAGACCAACCTCGACGCCATCCCCGAGATCGTGCGCCAGATTCGCCTGCGCGATCTCGGCGGCATCATCATCATCGACTTCATCGATATGGACGAGCGCAAGAACCGCAACCGCGTCATGGCCGCGCTCGAAGATGAGTTGAAGTCCGATCGCGCGCCGTCGAAGGTTCTCCAGTTCAATGATTTTGGACTGGTCGCGATCACGCGCAAACGCGTCAAGCAGTCGCTCGAACGCACGCTGTCCACCACCTGCAACGTCTGCGTGGGCACCGGCATGGTCAAGTCGCCGATCACCGTCTGCAACGACATCTATGTCGAGATGAAGAAGATGCACAAGCATCTCGATCGCGGCGACGTCATGCTGCGGGTGCATCCCGAGGTGGTCAAGCAGCTCAAGACCTCAGGCTCGAAGTGGCTGCAGGAGATGGAAGAGATGGTGGGCAAGACCATCCTGGTCAAGAGCGACCCAAGCCTTCACCCGGAGCAGTTCGACATCCACTAAACCCCTGGCGATGCATAATTGTAGTGTGTCGTCTGTCTCTTATCCGACGAAGCAAGGCATCCGGCCCCGGCCGGGCGCCTGCGTTTCATTTCATGAATACAACACCCGGGCTGGGTCATCCAATTCCGTATTTGCTGCGTCTTATATTGCAACGAGATCAATTTTCGTTGGCAGATTCGCACAACAAGCCCGTCAAATTCGGGTTAGGGAAACCTGAAGGACTTTGTACTCACAAGGGAGTTATCACACGATGCACACGAATCGCAGTCTTCTTCGTATGGCGAGCCGCACCGCGGCATTCAGCTTTCTCATGGCGGGAGCGGTCACGCTGATGCAGGCCCAGCAGCCTGCTTCGGCCTCGTCCAGCGCGCAGGTGCCGTTCTTCCTGGCAGCCGCGTCCGCTCCGCTCAACCTGACCGCGCCCGAAGCGGCCTACAGCAGCAGCTCGTCCGACGCGCTCTCCGATTCCGACGCCAGCCTCAGCTTCAAGTCCGCGCTCGATGCATCGCAGCCTCCGCCGCGCCGCCGTTATGGCCGTCCCAACTATTCGGACAGCCACACCAATCCCGATGGGTCGAGCAAGTTCGCGTTCATGGCCGGGGCAGGGTTGGTCACGCCGACGCAGGATACCGGCAATTACCTGACGAACAGCTATGTCTTCCAGGTCGGCGTGGGCCGGAACTTCAGCAAGATGATCGGTATCCTCGCCCAGTTCGACTGGAACAACTTCGGCTTCCAGCGCAGAACCGTAGTCAATCAACTGAATCTTTACAACAGTCAGATCGCTTCTTACAACGCCCAGAATCCAGGCAATCAAATTCCTCCCTTTACCGAAATCGGGGGCAGCAGCCATGTCTGGTCATTCACCGTCGATCCAACGCTCACCTTCTACTCCGGAGAGAAGACAGGCGCGTATGTTGTAGGCGGCGTCGGGTTCTACCATAAGACCGCAGACTTCACGACCCCATCCACTCAGGAGTATTGCGACCCCTACTATGGTTGCGTTCAATATCAGGCAAACCAGACGGTCGATGATTACACCAGCAATGCCGTGGGCTTCAATGGAGGCCTCGGCCTCACCTACAAGCCCTCGCGCTTTGCCGGCGAAAAGTTCTACCTTGAAGCGCGCTACGTCTTCGTCGATAACTCGCCTCGCGCCGCCTCCAACACCAACTTCTACCCGCCGAACGCGAACCAGACTTATTACGTCCCGGTCACCTTCGGTATCCGTTTCTAGTCGCACCTTTCCCAGTGTCTGAATGCAGAAGCCCGGCCATCGCGCCGGGCTTCTGCATTTTGATCTGGACCCAAGGGGTCAGCCAAGCCACGGGTTGATGATTGTGACGCCACAGTGTTCAAAGTCAGTTACATTTCTCGTGGCAACAGGAACGCCGAGAGCGAAAGCGATCGCCGCAATCTGGGCATCGAATGCCGACATGTGAATCCCTTTGAGCCGCTTCGACGATAGAATCCGGGCGTAATGCCGAGCAGCCTCTTCGTCGAATGGGAGAATCCGTCCACGCAAACCGGAATCGAAGATCGTCCGCATAAGTTCAATGAGCCGGGTGCGACGTTTCCCGGTCGGGAGCAACTCCAATCCGTAAAGCACCTCAGCCAGCGTCACTGCAGTAGCGTAAAGTGATCCCGCCTCCTGTCGCAGCAACCAGGCTGAGACCTCAGGGGCAGGCCGATCACGGCTCATCTCTGAAATTACATTTGTGTCGAGGATAATCAAGGCGGTCTCTAACCGAAATCTGGCGGTTCACGAGTTGGTTCGCGCGGCTGAATATCAAGATCCATCGGCCCGTATTTCGCGACCGCCCGGCGAACGATGTGGTAGAGATGTTCCTCCGGTTCACGCTTTCCCGCCGCCTCTTCGAGAATGGCCCGCGCCTCAGCCTCCATCGATCGCCCGTGTTGAGCGGCGCGGACGCGAATGGTTTCTTTCACCGAATCTTTCAGGTCGCGAATGTGAAGCGTAGCCATGCTAGCAATGATAGCACTAGCCTAGATCCCCACCGGATACGGCTTCTCATGCATCTCCGGCGAACTCTTCCCCGATCGCTCAAACCGTCCCTGCAGCAGACTCAGCAAGCCCGTATACCAGTACCCAAACACGAATAGCAGAAGGAATGGCACGGTCAGGTAGTTCTCCGTCGCGATCGCATACCAGACTGTCCATGCGAAGAACACGCCCAGCGCCAGCTCGATCCACGGCACAATCCCCAGCCGCTTGCGATAGACCTTTGCCTGCGAAGCCTCGCCCTTCTTCTTCACGCGATACTTCGGCGTGCGCGCGAACTCCGTCTTGTACCCGAACAGCGCCTCCATCACCGCCTTGGTGTTCGTGATCGTCAGCCCTACGCCCAGCGCCATCAGGAACGGCACATACGGAATCGTCTTCCACCACGTCTTCGGGAAGAGCTCCTTCTGGCTCACCAGGTAAAACGTCGACAGCGACATCGTGCTCGCGACGAACAGCGGCAGATCGATCAGCGCCATCTGCAGATAGCCCTGCCAGCTGCGGATGATCATCGCCGGCATCAGCAGCACGCTCAGCACGATCATCAGGGGATAGCTGAGGTTTGCCGTCAGGTGATACCACGCCTCCAGCTTCGTATGCCACGGCACATCGCTCTTCAGCACACGTGGCAGGATCTTCTTGCCCGTCTGGATCAGCCCCTTGGCCCATCGCGCCTGTTGGGTCTTGAAGGCCGTCATCTCGATCGGCAGCTCCGCCGGACACTCCACATCCTGGAGGTATTTGAACTTCCATCCGGCCATCTGCGAGCGATAGCTCAAGTCGGTGTCTTCGGTCAGCGTGTCGTGCTGCCATCCGCCCGCGTCGGTGATGGCCTCGCGCCGCCACATCCCCGCGGTGCCGTTGAAGTTGAAGAACACCCCCGCGCGCGAGCGTCCGCCATGCTCCAGCACAAAGTGCCCATCCAGCAGAATCGCCTCCACCTGCGTCATAAAACTGTAGTTGCGATTCAGGTGCGTCCACCGCGTCTGCACCATACCGATCCCCGGCTCGGCGAAGTGGTGTACCACCTTCATCACCCAGTCCGGCGCGGGAACGAAGTCCGCATCGAAGATCGCGATCAGCTGGCCACGCGCAACCCTCAGCCCCTCATCCAGCGCCCCTGCCTTATATCCGTAGCGATTCGTGCGATGCAGATACGCGATCGGCTGCGCCTCCATCCCGGCGAAGCCTCGCGCATAACGCTCGACGATCTGGCTCGCCACCTCCACGGTCTCGTCGGTCGAGTCGTCGAGCAGTTGAATCTCGAAGCGGTCGCGCGGATAATCCAGCTTGCAGATCGAATCGATCAGCCGGTCCACGACGAACTGCTCGTTGAAGATCGGCAGCTGAATCGTGACAAAGGGCAGCTCGCCCTCAGCATACGTGCCACCGGGCTCGTCCCACTTCGCCGCGTTCTTCTTGTTGCGGAAGTAGAGCCACACCAGCTGGTACCGGTGAATGCCATAGAACGCCAGCACCACCATGACCATGAAGTATGGCACCAGCATCGAGATATCGAACCCGTTCCAGCGATAGAGATGCCGGAACTGGCTGCCGCGCGCAAACTTCGCGGCAAAGTTGTGGGCGAAGCCCTTCGAGGCCAGCAACACCGCAAGATTTTGGAAGTGAGAGAGCAGCAGGCGACTCCGCAGGCAGGTTTCCGTTCGATGACGATTCTACGCGATGGATTACGGAATAAACCGGTCTTCATGCATGTCCAGAAAATCCGCTGGATTGATGACGTACACATGAGAGATCTTTTGAAAGTAGAGATGGCTAAAGTGATTCTTGTCCCCGGTGATGAGATAGTCGACGCTCGCGGCGATGGCAGCCGAAAGGATGGGCCGGTCTTTATCCGCCAGGCGAATGGATTGCGGCACGAAGGCCAGATCGGCGTCGCTGACCCGTCCCGTCTTCGCGATGAGTTCATCGAAGCGGTGCTGCTGCGCAGGTGTCTTAATGTGGCGGGTCACCTCCGCGAGAGCATAAAGAGAAGTGACCGGCGTTATGCCAGCCATCCTCCAAAACTTTAGAAACGGGCTGATCGCATCGTAAGAAGCGGAGAAGAGAACGTTCAAATCAAGGTAGATTGTGAGCGGCGGGAACTCAGGCACTATGCCTCTCGCGAAGAAGTTCGGCCCTTCGTTGTGTCCCGCGCTCCTCCCACTCCCGGTCTGTCGGAAGCGTCGCACGGTAGTTGGGGTCTAAGTCAGGAACATCGGTAGGGTCGATCCCTTCCTCGCGAAGTAGCTCTGCAACTCTGTCGTATTCCTCTTGGGTCATGGTGTTGATGAGGGTGAGGTATGCCTTGCGCTGAGGTGTCCACACCTCTCCTTCGAAGACGAACGCAGGCCGAATGCGAATCTCGCCATCCTTTGCTTCGGTGATCAATAAAGACCCATCCTCCAGCCCAAACTGCTTCCGCAGCTTCGCCGGCAGGACCAACGTCCCGCGCTTGCCCATCTTGATCGTAGTTGTGGCCATTCTTCCGATCCTCTGAATTTCAGAATATCAGATATTCAGCTTAAAAACACCGTCCGATATGGCCCATCCCGCTGCACCGGCCGAAACCCCGCATCCCGAATCACGCGCCGCAGGTCTTCCTCGCTGCTGCCCGCAGCCTCCCCGAGCATCACCGGCCCCACGTCGTTCCCGCCGAAGCGCAGCGCCATCTGCCGCACCTTCAGCCCTTGCGCCGCCCAATCCGACTCCACGTTCTCGATGTTCTCCAGCACCATCCGCGCGATCGCCAGCGTCTTCAGGTTCTCCACGGCGGTCGCGTCGTCCAGAGCACGCCCTCCGGCCTGGAAACTCAGCGGCAGAAACGCCGCGAACCCGCCCGTCTCCTCCTGCAACCGGCGCACGGCCTCCAGGCAGTCCACGCGCTGCTCCAGCGTCTCACCCGCGCCGAAGGCCATCACTGCCGCCGTCCGCATCCCTGCTCCGTGCGCGACGCGATGCACCTCGACCCACGCGGCTGGTGCGGCAAGCTCGGCCCCATCGCCGGCGATCGAGTCCAGCCCCGCATCGCGCAGCCGCAGCAGCGTCTCCCGCACGCTCAATCCCGCATCGCGGGCAAGCCCCATAACCTCCGGCGCATTCAGCCCCCGCAGCCAGATCGCGGAATGCCTCCGCTTCACCCCGGCGAACAGCCGCTCGAACCAGCCGACATCTCTGCCTGAAATAAAAGCCCTCTCAATCGCCACGCCAGTCCCACCGGCCTCCAGCGTCTCTCCGGCCTGCCGGCAGATGAGTTCGAAACCCGCACCAGCGGCCCCATCGAGCCCGCCACAGTCGATCCGGCGCTCGACCGCATAGCTGACCACGCCCTCCGGATGTAGCCTCCGCCGCACCGCGTCGGCCTCCATGCCAATTCCAATCAGGTCATCGCTCCGGAAGCAATCCAGAGCCTGTTCTCGGCTAATCCCCATGCTGCCATTTTACGCAGAACGCTTGAGCACGATCAGTCGAAAGCCATACCACAGCCAACAGACAATGCACGCAAAGGACAATAGATTACCCGCGCCGAATATGGAAAGGTGATGATGTCGAATCGCGTGGACAGCGATACCGATGGTGAAGCCCCCGTATAAAACGAACGCAACGAAGAAGCCGATGCTCCATATCGCCCGCGCCATTTGGGGATTGTAGACCTTGCCGCGAACAATTCCTATCAATCTCTCGCTAGCGCCCAGCGAGATGCCACAGCAGAATCGCCAGCAGCGCCAGCGTCATGGAAAGCAGCACCAGCGCAACCGCGAGCAGGCGCATGGCCACGCTCGCCGTCTTCTCCAGCTTTGCCACCCGCGCCTCGACCGACTCCACCCCCAGCCGCATCCGCGTCACTTCCACCGCGATCTCGCCCACCCGCTCGCCCTGTTCCTTCAGCGCGCGCTGGATGCCGGCGTGCCGCTCCGTCACCTGCCCCAGGTCGCCGCGAATGCTCTCGGCCATCGCCGCCAGCGCGGCTTCCTGCGCCTTCTCGCTCGCGCTGCGCGTCGCCAGAAACTTGTCCGCCATCGGCAGCAGCCGGGCAAAGTGGGGCAAGAGGTCAAACAGCAGGGGCCACATGGCGCTTAGTCCAACTGCTCGGAGAGCACGGCGCGCATCGACTCCGCCCGCCTCCGCCGCCGCAACAGCAGCGCGACTACGGTCGCCAGCAGGATCGCCGCGATGATGCACTGCGACCACACGCAGTAAATACACCACGTCTCGATGATGTACGCCTCGATATAGGTCAGCATCGCCGCGCAGAAGAAGCCCACCTGCGCCAGCTCCAGTACGATCCGCAGACGCCCCATCACCGCGAACGCCCCGATCAGCGCATAGCCCACAATGCCCACTGCCGCCACCGGGATATGGATACTCCCTGGCTTCTCATCGAAGCTCAGCGGCGGAAAGACCGAATACTTGCCGTGGTTCACCGACCCGCAGTCCCAGTGCTCAGAGACCGCGCACGGCGGCGCCACCGAGGGGTCCATGTAGTGGATCTGCAACGCTCTGGAGCTCACATACAGCCCCGCCACCGCCAGTAAAGCAATCAGGTAACGCATGGCCTCTATCTTACCGGTAGCCAGCTTGATTCGGTTTTTGCAAAAGAATTTCCCTGGCGCTCATCTTCTGGCTTAGTTTGTCCGATAACCTTTGCAAGGCCTCCGAATGCAGACAGTTCAGTACATCGCAAAACCGATCCTCACCCCCCGCGATGCCATTGCCAGCCACGTGCGATGGAAGATCACCCTGCTCATGGCCGCCCGCATGCGCGAGCCTCTCAGCGAGCGAGCCACCTACTCCATCCAGCATCCCGAGGAGTGTTCCATCCGGCAGTGGCTGCTCTCCTCCCGAACCGCCCACCTTCGCCGCACCGAGGCCTACCGGGACGCGCTCGAGCTGCATACCGCGTTCCACCGCGAGATGCAGGCGATCGCCCGCCTCATCAATGGCGGCGACTACGAGACCGCGGAGCGTCTGCTCAACGCCCCCACCGGCTTTCAGTCCGCTTCAATGGCTATGGCGAATGCCATCATGGCGCTGGAGCGCATTCCCGCCGGAGCGATCGCCTCCTAAGCATGGCTCCGCCCGCCGCATCTCCCTGAATTTGATTGACCTCTCCGGCTGTGCGAGTATGCTGAATGCACTTCGGACGCCCTTGCCGCACTCTCTACCGAAGCGCACCCATCCGACACGACTGAAGGAGCCTCTCCATGCAGTGCCCCGCGTGCAACAACGAAGTAGGATCCCAAGCAGCCTTCTGCAACCACTGCGGATCTCCCATCGCGTCCGTCCCCACAGCCCCCGCAGCCGGATATGCTCCGGTTCCCACGCCTCCTGCTTACTCCGCTCCATCTTCGGGCTACTCCGAAGTACCGCCTTCTCCTGCCTATGCCGCTCCGGCTGCCGGCTATGGCGAGGTGCCACCTGCCTACACCCCTCCAGCTGCACCCGCGCCAGGCTATGCCCAGACACCAGGCTATGCCCAGACACCGCCGGCCTATCCATCCGCGGTCGCGCCTGCGCCGACGCCCGGCGCAGCCTCCGGAGGCCTCAGCCCCAACTCCGCCGCGGCCCTTTCCTACATCACCGTGATTCCCGCCATCATCTTCCTCGTCATGGAGCCCTACAACAGGATTCCCTTCGTCAAGTTCCACTCGCTCCAATCCATCGGCCTGGCCGTGAGCTGGTTTGCCCTCTGGATATTCCTCATGATCGCGATGTTTGTCCTGCACTTCATCCCGGTCATCGGTGGGATCCTCGGGTTCTTCTCCATCTTCCTCTACCCCCTGCTCGGGCTCGGGTTCTTCATCCTCTGGCTGATGGCCGTCATCAAAGCCAGCAAGGGCGAGTGGTTCAAAATTCCCATAATCGGCAACTTTGCCCTGAAGCAGTCACAGAGCTAGACGCTCCCACCCAAAAAACCCCCGAGGACACATCGTCCGGGGGCTTTTCCTTGTGCGGATGCCGAGGGCGCGCCGCTACTTCTTCAGTGGCGTGTACTCACACCACACCAGGTTGTCCCGATAGTCGATGTGCAGCACAAGCGCGAACAGCGCCGGCCCGCCAAGCAGCCCTGACACCTCCACACCGGCGTCGTGCGAGATCGACGTCAGGTCGATCGACGTCATGCTCGGCGAATCCAGCCGCAGCCCGGCAAACGCCAGCGTAAATTTGTCGGCCGCGTAGACCTTGTCCACCTCGCCCGAGATCCCGCTGATGCCTTCGTCCCAATCGCGCGAGACCTTGGTGACCTCCCGGGCCGCCGCCGGTGAGATCAGGTTCGACTCTGACCCCGTATCCAGCATGAACAGCTTGTCCTTCCATGCGCTGTCGTCCTTGATTCGCTTCGTGTCGACGATCCCCGCGGGTAGCAGCAGCTCATGTCCGCTGCGATAGATCCGCAGCCACTTCGCCATCTCCGGCGCAATATAAGGATCGTGCGGCTCTACTATGTCATCATCACCTGCCGAATCGAGCGAGGGCGTCGCTTTCTTCTCCCCTGGCCGCTCCGGCAGTGGAGCGATGCGCAGTTCATGCTTGGGGAAGTCCAGGGTCACCTGGGACGCGTCGAAGACATCCGTGCCGATCAGGCCGTCGGAGTCCAGCACGCTCCACTTCTCCAGAATCTCCACCGGGCAGTTGGTGAACTCCATGCCGCCGATCTTGATGCTCGCGACATGGGCGATCGAGGTCCTCACCTCGCCCTTGTCCCCAACCCCCCCGACTTTGGTGGCATCCTCGCGCTTGATTCCCATGAATAACGCAGCCGCGCGCGAGATGGTGATGCCGCTCGCGCCGGTGTCGATCTGCAACACGCGATTCTTTCCGTTGAACTTCACATCCAGGCCCCATCCGGTGAAGTGGTCCGGCCCATCCAGGAGCGTCTGCATCGGCACGGTCGCCTCGCGTGGCGAGGCAGGCGCGGCCCTGCAATCCGACGTGTGGTACAGAGACTCTTTTTCCAGCCTCGTCTTCAGCTTTGCCCGGTCGTCATCGGTCACCTGGTCGCTGTGTTCGGCGTAATCGGCCAGCTTCGCCAGCCGCTCCTTGCGCTGCCGCGTCTGGATCCACCATGTGTTGATGTCGTCGTCCGTGGGATGCAGGGCATAGGCCTGCTCGATCATCCGTTTGCCGCTGGCATGCAGCCCCGCCAGCCCATCGACCTCGGCCACGCCGTAGAACGCGCGCGCATTGCAGGAGTCCGCCTGCACCGCCCTTCGGAACTGGAGGAACGCCGCGCGAGGATCGCCCTCCCGCAGGCGCACATCGCCCAGCGCGATCAGAGCCCAGGAGTTGGCCGGCTCCTTCGCCGTCCATGCCTCCACATCCTTCGCCGCTTCGCCGACCCGGTTCACTTCGATCAACGTCCGCACCAGGCCCTCGTGTGCGGCGCCGTCGTTCGCATCCTTCGTCAGCGCATCGCGAAACAGGCTCTCGGCGGATTTGTAGTCCTTCTTGTTCAGCGCCGTCTCCGCCGCAGTCGGAGCGGCAGAGTTCACTGCGCATGTCTTCTCCGCAGGAGCTGGCGCAGCAGGCTTATCCTGCGCCCGAGCCCCCAACCCCACACCAACCCACATTGCTGCCAACAAGACCCAGACCTTCACCGCTGATCTCCTCTTTTTTACGCGATGGCCGCATCATAACCTCTCCGCCTTCATTTGCAACCGTTTTTCCATCACCGCAATCGCCTCCGCGCTCTCATCCACCAGGCAGAACGCCCGCCCGTTCTTCGCGGCAGCCTCGCCCGTCGTTCCGCTCCCGGCAAAGAAGTCCAGCACCAGGTCACCCGGGTTTGAGTGCACCCGCACAATCCGCTCCAGAATCCCCAGCGGCTTCTGCGTTGCGTACCCGGTCTTCTCCCTGCCGGTCGGCGAGACGATCGTGTGCCACCACACATCGGTCGGCGTCTTGCCGCGCGCCGCTTTCTCCGCGCCCACCAGCCCCGGAGCCATATACGGAATCCGGTCGCTCTCGCCCAGATTGAACGTGTACCGCTCCGGGTCCCGGGTGTACCAGAGAATATTGTCGTGCTTCGCCGGCCAGCGCTTGGTCGCCCGCGCCCCATAGTCGTACGCCCAGATGATCTCGTTCTGAAAGCACTCCCGGCCCGAGCCTTTGCCCTTGAAATCGAAGATCTCATCCAGCATCACCTTGCAGTAATGCACCTCGCGGTAGTCGATATGGAAGAACAAACTCCCCGTCGCCGCCAGCACCCGGTGCGCCTCTACCATCCGCGGCCGCAGGAACCCCAGAAAATCATCGAACCGGTCCGCATACCCGGCGATCTCCCCGGCAGGTCCTCCTACATGCTCCACCAGTTCCGTCCGATATCGCCGCCCGCCGAACCCCACCCGGTCGCCAGCCTCATCCTGCACCGTCTTCATCCGCACCCGCGTCTGCCGGCGCCCGGTGTTGAACGGCGGGTCGATATAGATCAGCGCCGCAGATCCGGACTCCATCTTCCGCAACGCTTCCAGGTTGTCGCCATGCACGATCCGGTTCAAATCGGTCTCCTCTGCTGCATCCCAAGACTACCTCCAGCAGAAAATCTCTCGCCTTCCGCATCCGAGGGTGTATTGTTTCCTCGACCCCGAATCTGCGGCCGGGAGATTCAAACGTCCGGAACCCTGGAACGAACTGCATGCCACACGCATCGACCCTGAAGGCCGACACGCCTCGCATTCCCGACCCCGCCCACGCGGACGTACCCGTCGCCCCGCCCGTTCGCCCGTTCGCCATGCTCTCCCATCCCGGCCGCGTGCGCCACTCCAACGAGGACGCCTGCGGAGCCCGTCCCGAGCGCGGCATCTTTGTCGTCTGCGACGGCATGGGCGGAGCCGCCGCCGGCGAAGTCGCCAGCCACTTCGCGCTCGAGGCTTTCCTCGACAGCCTCACCCGCGTCCGCCCCTTCTCGCCAAAGTCCACCACTCGCCCCTCGGGGCCGCCCGATGCCGGCGGCTTCTATCCGGACAAGCACCCCTACGCCCGCGTGGAAGAGGCCGTCCGCGCCGCTAACCAGGCCGTCCATCGCCACTCCCAGAAATCCCGCACCCTGCGCGGCATGGGCACGACGCTCGTCGGATTCCTGCTCGAAGACACCGCCCAGCGCACCGAAGACGCGACCGCCGTCCAGCCTACCCTCTGGCTCGCGCACGTCGGCGACAGCCGCTGCTATCAGTTCCGTTCCGGCGCGCTCCTTCAACTCACCCGCGACCACTCCCTCGTCGAAGAGCAGATCCAGGCCGGCCTGATCAGCCGCATCGACGCCGAGAGCTCGCCCGTGCGCAACATCATCACCCGCGCCGTTGGCTCACTCCCCACGGTCGAGCCGGAGATCGCCGCCCACCCAGCCCAGCCCGGCGACCTCTACCTGCTCGCGTCCGACGGCCTTACCCGCGAGCTCTCGGACGCCGAAATCTCCGCGATTCTCGCCCGCGCCCGCGCCAACACCCTCGACATAGCCTGCCAGTCCCTCATCGACGCGGCCAACGCCAGCGGCGGCCACGACAACATCACCGTCCTCCTCGTGTACATTCCCTGAATGGAGTTGGCCCAGCCAATCGCAGTCGTCGGCGCCGGAACCATGGGCAGCGGCATCGCCCACGTCTGTGCCGTCGCCGGCTTCAACGTCCTGCTCACTGATACCTCCGAGTCCGCGCTCGCCCACGCCCTCGCCACCATCCGCCACAACCTCGCCCGCCAGCTCGGCAAGGGCACGCTTACGCCGGAACAGCTCGGCGCCCAGGTCAACGACGCCCTCAACCGCATCACCTTCACCCCGCACCTCGAAGACCTCGCCCCCGCCAGCCTCGTCATCGAAGCCGCGCCCGAACGCTTCGAGATCAAAGCCGACCTCTTCCGCGCGCTGGCCGGTGGAGGACCAGACTGCATTCTCGCCCCCACCGCCATCCTCGCCTCGAACACCAGCTCCATCTCAATCACCAAGCTCGCTGCCGTCACCGCGCGCCCCGAGCAGGTCATCGGCATGCACTTCTTCAACCCCGTCCCGGTCATGAAGCTGGTCGAAGTCATCCGCGGCCTGCAAACCTCCGACGCAACTCTCGCCACCGTACACGCCCTCGCTACGCAGCTCGGCAAAACCCCCGTTGAGGTCAACGACGCCGCCGGCTTCGTCTCCAACCGCGTCCTCATGCCTCTGATCAACGAGGCCATCTACGCCGTGATGGAAGGCGTCACCACTCCCGAGGCCGTCGACCAGATCTTCACCCTTGGCATGGCCCATCCGATGGGCCCGCTCAAGCTCGCGGACTTCATCGGCCTCGACGTCTGCCTCGACATCCTGCGCGTCCTAGAGTCCTCGCACGGCGAAGCCCGCTTCCGCCCCTGCCCCCTCCTCGTCCGCATGGTCGACGCCGGCTGGCTCGGCCGCAAGTCCGGCCGCGGTTTCTTCACTTACTGAACTTTTCCCGTCCGCCGTCGTATCTCTCTGCGGAGCCTCATCCATGATTCGGCCGACCCTCGCCTGCATCGCTCTCATACTCTTCGCCGCCACTCTCCCACCCGCACAAGCGCAGCAGTCTGCGACCGTACCGCTTGCCCCCATGGCCGCCGACGCCAATCCCTCCTTTGAGGTCGCCTCGATCCACCCTTCCAGGCCGGATGCCAGCCAGACCATCCGCGCTCACGGACGTCGCGTCGGACTTGAGGGCTACAGCATCAACAGCATGATCTGCCTCGCCTATGGCATCCACAAAACTCAGGTCATCGGTGGCCCCGCATGGCTCGACTCGGATCGCTATGACATCGACGGCGTCCCCGACGCGCCGGGTGAGCCCTCCATCAGCCAGATGCAGCAGATGTTTCAGAAGCTCCTTGCCGATCGATTCGCCCTCAAGTTCCACCATGAAAAGCGCGAACTTTCCGTCTTCGCCATCACCATCGCAAAGGGTGGCCCAAAACTCACAGCCAGTACAGCCGATCCCACACGCCAACCAAATGTAACGGGTAGCGGCAGCGGGTCGCAGCGAACCATGAAGTTCACCAACATCACCATAGACGGCTTCACGCTCGAGATGCAGTTCCAGTCAGGCAGGCCTGTCCTGGACCAGACCGGCCTCACCGGCCACTATGACTTCACCCTCACCTGGTCCCGCGACGACGCCCCGCCCGACGCCAACGCGCCTCCCGGCTTCTTCACCGCCATCCAGGAGCAACTTGGCCTCAAAATGGAGCCGAAAAAAGACCTCGCCGATGTTCTCGTCATCGACCACGCCGAAAAGCCCTCGGAGAACTGACATGGCCGAACACCATATGCCGAATCCGCATCGCAGCAGAAAACTGCTGCTTCTCGCAACAGGATTCGCGACTGCGCTGCCTGCCGCGTTTGCGCAGGCGCCCGCTCCACAGCCTGTGGCCCACATGGCGGCAGATGCCCACCCATCCTTTGAAGTAGTCACCATCAAGCCCAGCGATCCAAACTCGACCCACGAAGGCTTTCCCGGGGGAGGCCGCCACGTCACCTGTGTGAACGAGACCGTCGAGACCATTCTTTCGATCGCTTACGGGATTCACGCCAAGCAGATCGTGAATGCGCCGGAATGGCTCGGGAAAGACCATTACGATGTGGACGGAGTGGCCGACGTGGAAGGCGAACCGGACCTCGCACAAATGCAGGAGATGTTTCAAAAACTCCTCGCTGACCGCTTCCACCTGAAGTTCCATCGCGAGGTGCGCGAGCTGCCGATCTATGGCGATCACCGTCGCAAAAGGCGGTCCAAATCTCGCCCCAGCCAAACCGGGCGAACACCTCAACGAAGGCAGCCGTCAGAACGGAGGACAGCGCACCCTCAAGTTCACCAATATGCCCATGCGATACTTTGCGCTCAACATGAACTTTTACATGGACCGCCCCGTCATCGATCAAACATCACTGCCAGGCAGCTACGATTTAATCCTCGCCTACAGCTTCGACGTCTCCAGAGCGGGCGACGCGGACGCCGCTCCCTCTCTCTTTACCGCCATGAAGGAGCAGCTGGGATTGAAGATGGAGGCTGTCAAAGGTCCAGCCGAGGTCTTCGTCATCGACCATGTGGACAGACCCTCGCCAAATTAGCAGCCCAAACAAAACGCCTTACGCACAACGCACAATCCTTGCTACCATCGGTGGCCCGCCGTACCATCGGGTAATAGAGGAGATGCGCCCAATGCCCAAGGAGCTTTACTTCGAGGACTTCTACGTAGGCCAGAAATTCGATTCCATCGGTACCGCCAAGGTCACCGCGCAGGAGATCAAGGAGTTTGGCCAGAAGTACGACCCGCAGCCCTTCCACCTCGACGAGACCGCCGGCGAAGGCTCTTTCTTCAAAGGCCTCGCCGCCTCCGGATGGCTCACCGCCGCCATCGTCATGCGCCTCCGCGTGCAGTCCATCACCGTCGCCGGAGGCATGATCGGCGCGGGCGTCGAGGAGATGCGCTGGACCGCGCCCGTCCGTCCCGGCGATACCATCCGCACCGAGATCGAGGTCGTCGGCGTCCGCCAGTCCAACTCGCGCCCCGACTACGGCGTCGTCCGCACCCGCTCCCTCGCCTTCAACCAGCGCCACGAGGTCGTCCTCCGCTCCACCGTCAACTTCCTCGCGCCCGTCCGCCCGAAGTAGCCTAAGAAAGCCTCCGTGCGCTTGGAACCTGCCCGCTTCGAATCCGCCCGCATCTTCCGCCTCGTCCTCGCCGCGAGCCTCACCGTCTCCGCCCTCCTTTATTTCCTCTGGAGCTGGCACTGGCCTCTCGTCGGCGATGCCTCGCTCATCCACTACATCGCCTTCCTCATCGAGCGCGGCTGGGCACCCTACCGCGACCTCGGCGACATGAACATGCCCGGCTCCTACCTCATCGAGCTCGCCGCCATGCACGTCTTCGGCTACGGCGACCTCGCCTGGCGTCTCTTCGACTTCACGCTGCTCGCCGTCGCCTCCGCATCCTTCGTCGTCATCACCCGCCGCATCGAACTCCGCTCCCACGCCAGCCGTCTCGCCGCCCTCTTCGCCGCGTCGCTCTTTATCGTCCTCCACGGCCGCGACGGCCTTTCCGAAGGCGGCCAGCGCGACCTCACCATGGCCGTCCTGCTCCTCGCCGCCACCGCCTTTCTCTTCCTCGCCGTGCGCAAGCGCGCCGCCTGGCCCGCTGCCCTCTTCGGCCTGCTCTCCGGCATCGCTCTCACGATCAAGCCGACCACGCTCCCCCTTACGCTCGCGCAACTCTTCCTCGCCGCCATCACGTTGCGCCGCTTCTTCACGGCCTATCCATCCCGCGATCCAGTCTCGCGCGAACAGGAGAATCCCACCCGCATCGTCCTCCTCCGCTACATCGCCCCCGCCGCGCTGGCGTACCTCGTTGCGCCTGCCGCCGCCCTCGGCTTCCTTCTCCGCGAGAACGCCCTCGCGGCCTTCCTCGCCGGATTCCACGGCATCGTCCCCTTCTACGCCAGCCTCGGACACCGCCCCATCGGCTTCCTCCTGCTGCACAGCATCTCGCCTCTGCTGCCTCTGGTGCTGCTCTGGCTGGCTGTGCTGGCCTTCGACGGAACCCTCCGCCTCCCTGTCGCATGGTCGCGCGACTGGGAGCGCAGCGCCCTCTTCCTCGGCGTCCTCTTCGGCCTCCTCAACTGCATCGTTCAGGCCCGCGGCCTTCCGTACTACCGCTATCCCGTCCTCGCCTTCCTGCTTCCTCTGATCGCGCTCGACCTCACCCGCGCCCTCGAAACCCACGCCCCCACAACCCCAGGTGCCCCATCCACGACCGTCTCACCGTCATGGGTGGGTTCCCGTGCTGCCCGCATCCTCGCCATCGTCGCGCTCGCCTTCGGAGGCTTCTTCCTCGCCCCGCAATCCGCCATCCTCATTCACCGCTACCGCTGGCAGGAGACCGACTTCATCACCACCCTGCAACAAAGCCTCGCCGCCCTTGGGGGCCCGACCCTCTCCGGCCATATCCAGTGCATCGACTCCATCTCCGGCTGCGGCAACGTCCTCTACCGCATGCGCCTCGAACCCTCCACCGGCGTTCTCTCCGACTTCCTCCTCTTCGGCCAGCCCAACCAGGATCCGGCTACGGTCCCCATCATCCGAAATACCCGCGCCGAACTCCTTCGCGCCTTCGACAACAGCCCTCCGCAGGTCATCGTCGTCACCAGCCACCTCCACATCGACGGCCCCGACAACTTCCTTAAGCTCGACCGCTGGCCCGCCTTCGCCGAATACCTCGCCGCCAACTACAAACTCCAGACGCAATGGTCTCCCACCCGCACCGCCCGTTGGTGGAGCCGCGAAGAGACTCCCGCCAGCTACCGCATCTACGTGCTCCGCGGACGTCCCGGATTGTGAAGAGCTTATACTTGCATCTAATAAACCGATGCCCACACCTGCCAAGCCGTGCGACGGACGCCTCAACGACGAGCTCCAGCCGATCCTCAACAAAAACCGCAACCGCGCCCAGTGGTCCGAGTATCCCTGCGCGGTCTGCGGCCTCAGCGTCGAAGTCATCGAGATCAAGGGAACCTGGGTTCCCAAACCGCACTGGCCTTCCATCAACTACGCGCTCCGCAAAGCCGGCAAGAAAACGAAAGCAGTTCGCAGCGTGGTCGATACCGCCCAGCCACAGCCCGAATAGAAACTCCCGAACCAACTCCGTCACCCCACCCACGAAACCCACAACCCGCGGGCGTATTCTTGAACCCATGCGCATGACCGTTCTCGCCTCGGGCTCCAAGGGCAACAGCACGGTCATTGCCAGCTCCCGCACCCGCGTCTTAGTCGATGCCGGCCTCTCCTGCCGCGAGCTCCTCAAGCGCATGGCGCAGGTCAACGAAGACCCCGCGCAACTCGACGCCATTCTCATCACCCACGAGCATCAGGACCACGTCGCCGGCCTCTCCGTCCTCGCGCGCCGCCTCGGCATCCCCGTCTTCTTCACCGAGCCCACCCACCGCGCCTGGGTCCGCATGCTCACCCCGCGCACCACGATGACCTACGCCCAGTGGCTCGATCGCGTCCAGCAGGAAAAGCTCGCCCGCGCCGAGCGGGTGCCCCATGATTACCAAGGCGCAGCCGAGGTTATCGTGGGGACACTCCCCACCCCACCCCAAGACCCCGAGATCCTATCTACACTCTGCGCCGAGGCCGCCGAAGAAGAAGACCTAACCCCCGCACCCAAGGCCGACCCAACCGACCTTCCCGCCGTCGAGTACTTCCAGTCCGGCTCGAACTTCTCCATTGGAGACATCACCATCACCCCCTTCACCATCCCGCACGACGCCGCCGACCCCTGCGGCTTCGTCTTCGAGGCCGAAGGCATCCGCATGGCCCTCGCCACCGACCTCGGCTACATGCCGCCCAACGTCAAGGCCGCGCTTAAGCGCATCGACGTCCTCCTCCTCGAATCCAACCATGACCTCGAGATGCTCAAGGATGGCCCCTATCCCTGGTCGGTCAAGCAGCGTGTCCTCTCCCGCGTCGGCCATCTCTCCAACGACGCTACCGCCGAGTTCCTCGCCCGCGACTACGATGGCGGCGCAGCCTACATCGTCCTCGGCCACCTCTCCGAGGCCAACAACGCCCCCGAGCTCGCCCTCCTCGCCGCCGAACAGGCCATCGGAGGACGCATGACCCTGCTCGGCAACCGCGTCCTGCTCGCCCAGCAGTCCGCGCCTCTCGGCTCCATCTGCCTCTAGGTCGATCTCCAGTAGGATGTTTCAGTGATCTACCGCTTTGAAGACTTCGAGCTGCGCGAGCAGGACTTCTGCCTCACGCACGCAGGCCAGCGCGTCGCGCTCGAGCCCAAGGCGCTTAGCGTCCTGCTCGTTCTCCTGCAGCGGGCGACGGCCGTTTTCTCATCTACGCCCAGCTCGACGACACCGCCAGCGACCTCATGCTGGTGGAAAACTTCCGCTGAATCGGGCGGAACGCTTCAACCGGCAAAGCACCTCCTCGGATCGCTGCGGCGCACTGCCCCTTTCCTTTGAATGCTTTGGCCAATCCAGGGAACCAAAGGCCGTTCTGGCTCGTATCCCCGGAGCATTGAGAGGAACATCCGGCATCATCCCCATAAGTGCATCTTTCTGCGCAGTCCTCGTATCAAATCAAGTAGAATGATGTCTATACCCCAATGGTTAAATTCGCACTAAGCTCTACGAGGCAAACCGCATGACCGCTTCCGGCTGCACTGATCCGGTCATCGGCGACATTCTCGCCGGATGGCGCTATGACATCTCGGGCCTCTCTCCCGCCATGCGCACGGACTACGACCAACATCTCTCCGACTGCGCGCGTTGCCGCCGCCGTCAGCACATCGCCCGCACCACGGACGTCCTGCTGATCTCGGCCACTTCGCTCTCCGTCGTTGCCTTTCTTCTTGCCATCACCGTTCTCCATCGCGTGGAGGCTCTCGCCCACGTTGGCAGCCAGGTTCACGCGCATCTGCACCACACGGCCATCACCATCTCGCTGGAGGCGATCGCTGTTGCAGGCCTGCTCGTCTCCATGCTGCTCTGGGTTCTCGTCGCCATTGCCACGCCGCTCCCGGGCCTGCTCACCGACCTGCTGCAGCATCGCATCCCGCCAGAGGTTCGCGAGCGCGCCGAGAAGAACGCCGCTTAGTTCAGCCCCAGAGACCACCGCGATAATCCGCGGCTGGCTTTATTGTCTTCCTCCCCGCGCCGCGATACCGTAAGAACATCATCATGTCCCTGACGCATACGTTCTCCGAAGGCGAGATTCTCCCGCCCTCCCACTCGACCGCTCCCTCGGAGGCCTACTCCCCCGAGCAGGCCCGCCGGCGCGGCGAATACAGCGACTGGGACCCGCGCTCCGCCCCCGGAACCTACATCCTGCTCGCCATCAACTGCGCCGTCTACCTCTGGATGGTTCTGCACGGCGTCAGCGCCACAGACCCCTCCGAGCGCGCTCTTGTCCACTACGGCGCCAATGTGCCCTACGACGTGCTGCATGGCGAGTGGTACCGCCTCCTTACCGCCACCTTCGTCCACGTCGGCCTGCTCCACCTCGGCACCAACATGTGGTGCCTCTGGAACCTCGGCATGCTGGGCGAGCCTCTGGTCGGCCCCTACGGCATGGTCGCCGTCTACATGCTCACCGGCATCGCCGGCAACCTGCTCAGCATGGGCTGGGACGTCATCTTCAGCCACTGGTATAACGACCCGCGCTTCCTGCAGATCCCCGGCGCCGGAGCCTCGGGAGCTGTCTTCGGCATCGCCGGCATCCTCATCGTCCTGCTCTCGAACCGGCGCCTGCCCTTTCCCTGGCAGCAGCTTCGCGCTCTACGCAGCCGCGTCGTGCAGTTCGCCGCCATCAATCTGGTCATCGGGCTCAGCACCATCTTCATCAATGTCGGCGTCCGCATCGACAACTCCGCTCACATCGGCGGCTTCCTCAGCGGCCTCGCCCTGGGCGTACCCTTGCTCCCGCGCATGACCGCCGGCCGCGAGCGATACCTCAGCCGCCAGAAAATTACCTTCGCCGCCGCCTGTTTTGTCCTTGCTCTCGCAGGGTATTGGATCGCGAACCTGAATTAAGCGCCTGCGCATCGGAAATCCCACCCCGCGGAATCTTCAGCACCCCACCCGGGCAGCACGCGCCAAAAAGACGTACCGCCAGAAGGGATTTTCGACGGTACGGCTTCGAGGCACATGCTGCTCTGTGTAGCCCCCAGCCAGAATGAGACCACTAATCCGGGCACAGGCGGTGCCGCTCGAATCCAGGGGAACCAGCAGTTCCAATATGGCATTCCCAAAATGGGAACCTTGGCATGGGATCTTGACGCAGGAAAAGCTATGCCCCCAAATCGCCCGTGACTAAACCAGCGTCGTCTGCGCGAACTTCCGCACCATCGCCAGCAGCAGCTTACGGTCGTTCTCCGACAGCCGCGACGAGTACCGCTGAATCTGTGTCAGGAAGCGAATCTCTTCCTCGCTCAGCCGCAGCGTCGACATATCCCGGCTCACCGTCTCATCGGAGAAGAACTGCGCCAGTTGCAGCTCCAGCGCGCCCGCGATCTTCTGCAGCGTCTCCAGCGACGGCACCGTATGCCCATTTTCGACTCGTGACAGGTAACAGCGCAGCAACCCCGTCCGCTTCTCGATATCACCCTGCGACATGCCCTTTTGCAGACGATAGGTACGGATCGTGGTCCCGATGCTTGATGCAATCGTAGCTTCCGGGGGAGGTAGGGTGCCCAGGGGTAGTGCTGCGGAAATAGTTTGCATATCGGCCATTGACCACAAAGTAACCATCCGCCGCCGCCGGGTCAATGACTAATTGGTGGTAGTTTGCGATTCTCGTACCACCCAAGGTTCAGGGGCATCACTTAGGGCTCCGACCCTGATCCTTTACTTGAACCCCGATGCGCCTGTGAACCAGGCCGAATACTAATCCCGGCATTAATACCCTAAAAATAAACGCCCTACCCCATGTACATCCCGCCATTCACATCCAATGTGTGGCCGGTGATGTACCCGGCCTCCTCCGATGCCAGAAACGCCACCGCCGCCGCGATATCCCGATCCGTCCCCGCCCTTGCCAGCGGAATCTGCGAGGTCATCGCGGTCCGTTGTTCATCGGTCAAAATCGCCGTCATCGCCGTCTCGATATACCCCGGAGCCACCGCATTCACCGTAATCGTCCGCGACGCCAGCTCCCGCGCCAGCGACTTCGTCAGCCCGATCAGCCCTGCCTTCGAAGCCGCATAGTTCGCCTGCCCCGCCTGCCCCGTCTCGCCCACGACCGACGTAATGTTGATAACCCGCCCCCACCGCCCCTTCAGCATCGATTGCATGCAAGCCTGCGTCATCAGGAACGCCCCCGTCAGGTTCGTCGTCAGCACGTCGTCCCAGTCCTTGCGCTTCATCCGCAACGTCAGGATGTCCCGCGTGATCCCCGCGTTATTCACCAGGATGTCGACCTTCCCCAGCTGCGCGATCACCGCCTTCACGCATTCTTTGATCGAATCCTCACTCCCCACATCGAGCGAGAACACATGCGCCGCGCCACCCTCGGCCGCTGCTCCCGCCACTGGTACGCGGCTGTTGATCTCCATCGCCACCAGCGCCAGCTTCTCCGTACTCCGCGCGCACAGCGCCACCGTCGCACCGGCTTCGGCCAGCGCCAAAGCACACGCCCGCCCAATCCCCTGCGAAGCCCCCGTAACCAAAGCAACCCGACCCTGAAGTGTTCCCATGCGCCTCCATTCTGTCCGAAGGCAAGAGTATCGCATTCGACCACTATGCCGGCTTGATCGTCCATCTCGATCGACTCTGCGGCTGGGGTGGATGTTGAACCGTTCATTCGCGTTCTTTGCCCTCGGCAGCCGCGGTGTGAAAACTGTAAGGTCCCCTTTTCAAGGGAGTGGCCGCTTTCGTCGGTAAAAGTTTTCTTCCAATGCTGATGCCAGCGCCTTAATCTGTGTTCAGCAAGACCAATGCTTCGCAGCAGAAACAGAAAGGGGCGGCATGCGCGTCCATCGCACATGCCGCTTCTTTTCCTAAGTCACATCCAACTGAAGGATGCCAGACTCCAGCCCGGGTGCCTGCGCTCTGACAGTGACTTTTCCTGCTTTCCCTCGTGGCTGAACAATTGCAAGGCAGCGACCGTGATACGTGTTCGGTCTCTTAGACCGGAAGCTCGCAACATCCTTCGGATTCGCACTTCCGGCAGCAGCCAGATCGCCTGCCCCACTCACCATAAAGCTGACCGGAGCAACCGCATCAGGAACCAGGTTCCCTTTGTCGTCTACGATTTCTGCTTTCACGTAGGACAAATCGTTGCGGTCGCGCCGAACGCTCGACCGATCGGCAATGAGGCGGATCTTTGTCGGTTTTCCCGCGGTTGTCAGACTCTGTTCCGCGATGGGCTGCCCACCCTGCATGGCGATGGCCTTGAGTTCACCGGCTGCGTACGGAAGCTGGAACTCAGCCTTGTACTCCGTCGCGCGGGACACTGGCTTCGTTCCAACTTCCTTGCCGTTGAGCAGCAGGCGCACCTGATCTCCTGTGGAAGCCACGCGTACAGCCACAGTCCGGCCTTCGTAACCCGGCCAGGTCCAGCTGCGCAACTCGTCTGACCAGCCCCAGCCGCTGATGACCTCTGTTCTGCCGACCGGAAGTGGGCGCTGCACAACCATCTCCAACTTGCTGGTTCCCCACACTACGCGGCGGTAGTAGCCTTGCGGCTTCGTTTCGCCAATCAAGTCGATATCGCCGCAGTAGGAGTTGAACCACGGAAATGAAAGATAGATGTTGCCGTAGCCGAATCCACCTCCTGGAGCAGATGGCGCGCCCGGAGCACCTGGGCCACCCCCCCTGGGCGCGGCCCCCAATTGTGCATTGCCAAGCGAGGACTCGCCAAGGTAATCCATAGCCGTCCATGTGAAATCGCCGATTACATAAGGCAACCGTTCCACCGGCTCCCAGGTCGCGTACGCCTGGCGGGGAAAAGATTCGGTCCCAAGGATGATCCGATCCGGATGCCGCACATGGTCTGTTTCGTAATTCGCGATCATGTAGTTATAGCCGCCGACATCAAGGTGCAGGAACGCTGGATCAAGCTGCTCTCCGCCCCCGCGAGCGCTGTTGATCGCAGCTGTCACAAGACGAGTCGGGTCGAGCTTGTGTGCGTATTCCTGTAAGTTCTTCGCAATTTCTACACCACGCGGTTGGGCCCGTTCAGGTATCTCGTTACCAATGCTCCACAAAATGACCGAGGGATGGTTTCGATCTCGCAGTATCATCGAGGCGAGGTCCCGCTGCCACCACTCTGCAAATACCAGATGGTAGTCCTCGGGATTCTTCTGCACTTCCCACTGGTCGAACGCCTCATCTACCACCAGCATGCCAAGCCTGTCGCAGCTTGCAAGAAACATGGGCGAGGGCGGATTGTGACTCGTACGGATGGCGTTGAAGCCGTGAGCCTTCATCAACTCAATGCGGCGCTCCTCTGACCGGTCGTAGGCACATGCGCCCAGGATTCCGTTGTCGTGGTGCATGCAGCCACCCCGCAACTTGGTGACTTCGCCGTTGATCCGCAAACCATTTTGTGCGTCGATCTCGACCTTTCGGATTCCGAAGGGGGTGGACATCCGATCCACAACATTTGCACCCGCTATCAGCTCAGTTTCCAATCGGTACATCTGCGGCGTGGCGGTTCCCCATAGTTTCGGGTTCGGAAGCGTGATGCTTTGTTCCACTTCGGTGAAACCTGTTGCGGGAATGGACTGCTTCAACTCTTGCGTTCCGACGCTGGCATTGTTTCCATCCAACAGATGCAGCCGCACGGTCACGTCCTGGGCCGAGCCGGTCCTGTTCTCAACCTTCACCGCGACCTTCACCGTAGCGCTGGCCTTGCTGACATCCGGCGTGGTGACGGAGACGCCCCACTTCGGTATGCGGATTTTGCCTGTCGTATCCAGCCACACGTGCCTGTAGATGCCCGACCCCGAGTACCAGCGGCTGTTCTTCCCTTCGTTCGCCACTCGCACCGCAAGTACGTTCTCGCCGGTCCTGCGAAGGTGCGGCGTTAGATCATACGAGAAGGTGGTGTAACCGTAAGGATGCGTGCCAAGGAGCTCGCCGTTCAGCCAGACATCGCTGTTGCAGTACACGCCATCGAAGGTGATCTCCACCTGTCCATCTACCGGAACCGCCGACGCCGAAAAGCTACGGCGATACCAACCGGTTCCCCCTACGAACCAGCCTGTGTCACGGCCGCCCTGACTTAGTTCAGTATCGAAAGGACCGGTGCGGCTTGCCGCGACGGTCATACCCCACAGGGCCCCGGCCCCATTTTCCGAGTAGCCCAGCGAGGGCAGATCCTCGACGCTCCAATCATGCGGCAGGTCCAGAACACGCCAGCTGCTGTCGTTAAATCCGGGAGCTTCCGCTCCCGGCGCATCACCGCGTAAAAAACGCCATCCTTCATCGAAGGATTGATCCCGTTTGCCTGCGGCAACTGCGAGAGGCGAGGTCCCCTGAGCCGGACGTGCATCCTGTGCTTCCGCAACGGCCTGCGAAACGATAGGGGTCATGGCCAGAACCGCCAGACCCTTGAGGATGTCTCGCCTGGCAACGCCGCCGGCGTTTGATGTCGATTCCGAATCTTTGCTGAACGGGTTCATCTGCGGTCCTTGGATGAAAGAAGTAGCGCGAAAAGTAAATAGGGGGGACATGACACCTATTACCATCACGATAGTTAAAGTTGTACACGCCTCCGGCTTGGAGTGGCTGTTTGATGGCGGATTGCAGACTTTCCTCGTCCGACTCGCTTGAAACCTGGAAGCACGCGCTCGGCTGACGCGACCGCCGCCTCCACAGGCAGCAATGGCTTATCCTGTGCTCCACATGCCTGATCAGCCTTTTGCCGCCCCCGAAACCGACGTCTACGCCATCCACGGAGCCGATCCCGAGGTCCTCGCCTACGCGATGGCAAAATACTCGCGCTCCTCGCTCACCATGAAGGAGTCGCTCGCCGAAATCTCCTCCCAGCGCGCCGAGCAGTTCCTCAACACCTTCTACTTCCAGTACGGCCACCGCTCCATCGCCGACCTCGCGCATATCCCCTTCGCGATCGAGCGCCTATCGCTCCTGGCGGCCATCTCTCTGGTAGACGAACAGCGCTGGGACGGCCAGGAGCGCTCCACCCGCTACCAGAACTTCCGCAAGTCCGGCTGGTTCACGCCGCAGCTTCCCGCGCCGCAATCCGCTGCGTACACCAGCGCCGTCGAAGCCCTCTTCACCGCGTATGACGCAGTCGGCGCGCAGATGCTCGAAGCCCTCAAGCGCGCCATCCCGCAACCCGCGGAGATGAAGGACGACGCCTACACCCGCACGCTCAAGGCCCGCGCCTTCGACGTCGCCCGCTATCTGCTTCCGCTCGCGACCAACACCTCGCTCGGCCAGATCGTCAACGCCCGGACGCTCGAGACGCAGATCTCGCGCCTGCTCACCAGCGTGTTCGCCGAGATCCGTTCGCTCGGCGACAAGCTCCGCACCGCCGCCGCCGAGCCCGCATGGAACGTCACCCACAACGCCGCCCGCGTCCTCTGCAGCGAGGTCGGCTCCGTCGATGAGACCTGCGGCGCCCGCGTCACCGAAGCTCTCCTCCGCGACGTCAAAGCCGCGCCAACGCTGGTCAAATACGCCGCGAAGAACGACTACGCCATCGCCAGCCGCGCCGAACTCCGCGCCGCCGCCGCCGAGTTGATGGGGGCACAAGAAATAGAACCCGCCCCCGTCGTCGATCTCGTCGAAGACGCCGGCACACTCGAAATCGAGCTCGCCACCTCGCTCCTCTATCCCGAGTGCCACTACTCGTGGCGCCAGCTCCAGCGTGCGGTCGCCGCGCTTCCCGCTCAGCGCGTGGCAGAACTCATTGCCCTCGGCACCAAACACCGCGGCCGCCACGACGAACTCCCCCGCACCTTCTCCGCCGGCCAGAGCTTCAAGTTCGACATCCTCATGGACATCGGCGGCTTCCGGGACATGCACCGCCACCGCCGCTGCGTCCAGCTCATCCAGGACTACACCGACCTCCACGGCTACGAAGACCCCACCTGCCCCGGCCAGCCCACCCTGGCCGAAGCCGGCCTCGCCGCCACCTATGCCTCCGCAATGGACGCCGCCTTCGCGGCCTACCGCGCATTCCGATCCACCACAAAACTGGGTGCCCCAGGTCTCGCTTCTGAGACCTGGGTTTCTCATCCCGCTAAAAATCCGGACGCCGCCTACCTCCTCCCTCTCGGCACCCGCGTCCGCGCCATGTTCAAGATGGACTTCGCCGAAGCCCTCTACATCGCCGAGCTGCGCAGCGGAGTCGCCGGCCACTTCAGCTACCGTCGCGTAGCCTGGGAGATGTACCTCGCCATCGCCCAACGCCACCCCACCCTCGCCCCGTACTTCCGGATCGAAGACGTCAACCAGCCGGTCGATCTTTTGAAGCGATAAACGCAGATCGGGCCCTGATGAGAGATCATCAGAGCCCAATTCATGGCAAAAAATACTGTTGCGCTAACTTGTTGTGTTGGGGATCAACCGCGCTACCGAGAGCCTCTGCACAATATTCGCGAAGATTCCCGCAATACTGGTGTTATTCGGGTTGCTCGCCGAGACGCATGTGCTGCCTGATCCGCTCTGGTCGTAATCCGAGTAGAACTCCGCGGGAGTCGACGCGATCTGAGTCATGGTCGAACACGGAGTGACGTTCGGATAGGCCCCCGAGTTCCTATCGCTTGCGCAACCTGACGATGGAGAGCCATACGCGACCGAGTACACCTTCGTCCCCTGGGTCGTAGCGTACTTGGCAGCCGTGATGGCCTGCCCGCACTCTCCATTGTAGGATGGATAATTTCCGCTGCTGTCGGCGGGCGATGGCATGGAAGGGTAGCCGTTCCACGATTGTGGAGAAGTCGAATTGCCGTCGCTGAGCAGGATCAAAACGTTCTTCGAACCCGCAAATTGAGGAAGAGCCTGTTCGGCAACCAGCGACGCTTGCGCCGCATAGATCGCGCCGGCGTAATAGGTTCCATATTGTCCGTCATAGTTCGGAGGCACCATGCCGTTGCATCCGCTCACCGCATTGGCCGCCATGGAAAGTTGCGAGGTGGGATTCAAGGTCGTGGCCGTATCGGAGACGCGGAAGTCGCTCAGGTAAGGCGTGACCTGGTAGGTCGGCGTGGAAGCGGGAGACGTAGCCGGCGTATAACTCGTTGCCGTCTTGCTTGGGTACGAGTAAGGCACGGCCGAAGGTACTCCCGACCAGGCCGCGGCAGGCAACAAAGAATAATTGCCGTAGGTCGAGCTGTTGTTATAGCCATTGGACCGGGTAGGGTTGGGAATCGGAGTGGTGCAACCGCTGTCGATGGCAACCGTTCCTGCACTCAGGTTGGGAAAAGTGAACAGCGCGACGCGGTCGACCGAGTCGACGGCAACGCCATTGGTAAAGGTGCAGGTAACATGCACCATTGCGCAGGGATAGAGCTGCTTCAACATGATCTGGACGCCGCTCAGTTCGCACGCCATTTCGGTCGCGCCGCAGTTGTCGTCCGCGGAATTCTGAGACAACGTTGCGTCCAGGATGATGGCCACGTTATACGGGGCCGCTGCGCCGCCGCTTGCCGCCGCAGTTGCGGTGGCCGTCAGCGTTATGTTTTTGTGGCTTACCAGCCCGGCGAAGAACGTCGGCACCGTGACCTGCTGCATCACAACGATCGCGTTGGCATTCGACGGAGCGGCACAGCCGATTCCCTGGGAGACCAGAGTGGCCAGGCACACCGTCTTCGGATATCCGGAGACCATCGTGACGTTCGGCATAAAGGTATACGCGTTGGTGTTTCCCGTGACGGAGCTATACTGTGTCGCGTATTGGGTCGCCGTGCCAGCGGGCAGGCCGGTCGCTCCAGCCAATGCGGCCGCGTTCGTGGTGGCCTGCAGATCGCGGTAGCTGGCATAGGCACGGCCGATGTCGACCGCGAGGGCGCTCATCCCGAGCAATCCGGTCAGCATGAGTGCCATGACTGGCAGCATCTGGCCGCGTTGGTCTTTGAAGAGGCGGACTGCAAAGGATTTCAGTGTTTCGTTCATTGGACCATCTCCGTGAGTTGCGCCTTCAGCATGCAGTTGGGCACGAGGTTGGCCCCGTACACTGCAAGATTGCATGGGTAGGTAACTGTCAATGTGGCAGATTTGTTCACCTGAAGATTTCCTGCCGCTCCGGTGAGAACAGTGCTGCTGCTGCACGTCGTCCCGCTGTATGCAACACCATTCAAGACATAGTTGAATGTGAGGTTGGACGCTTTGAGCAGAGGCGAGGCGGCGATCACCGCAGTGGCTGCCGTGGAGCATGGATCGAGGGTCTGCCCCCGGCTGACGGAGAGTTGCTGCGCGCCGATGGTCGTCGCATTGGTCAGCATCAGATAGTTGTTGAGCGCGATGCCGAACGCGAAGGTGCCCGTCAGAATGAGCAGGAGCACCGGCAGGCACACGGCGAACTCAATCAGCGACGAGCCTTCCTCGCCTCCGCGAAGACGCAGGAGCATGCGCATGGTCAAGCATCGGAGTGTGATACCGCGCGGCGTTGTCGCCGCTGTACAGTTCAAGTCGAGCAAGGCAAATTTCCTCTTGCTCCGAATGCTACAGAGCCACCCGCAATACCTTAATCCCACTTAGGTGCCATGAAGACATACACATAACTGGTCAGGCCCACGTAGCCTTCGCTTATTTTCCATTGTGTTCTCTCTTTCCGGGATTGCTGCCCTGACGCCCGGTCAATCTCGATCTCCAAAATTAGGGGCGTAATGGGGTGACAATAGAAAGCTGTCCAGCGTTGCTTCGTTTTTTCTTCGCTATTGCCGAAATCGGTGCTAGAATCCGGTCTGACCTTACCCTGAGGAGAAATAAGTGGCCGACGACCGCAACAAAGCAATCGAAACCGCCCTCGCATCGCTTGAAAAGCAGTTTGGCAAGGGCTCCGTCATGCGGCTCGGCTCGAAGGAAGCGGTTGTGCCGATCGCGGTCATCTCGACCGGCTCGATCTCCTTCGACGCGGCCCTCGGCGTCGGCGGCGTGCCCCGGGGGCGCGTTATTGAGATTTTTGGCCCTGAATCCTCGGGCAAGACCACCATCACCCTCCAGATCATCGCCGAAGCCCAGAAGGCCGGCGGCCTCGCCGCGTTTGTCGACGCCGAACACGCGCTCGACCCGGCTTATGCCAAAAAACTAGGCGTGGACATCGACAACCTCCTCATCTCCCAGCCCGACTACGGCGAGCAGGCGCTCGAGATCGTTGAGGCGCTGGTGCGTTCCGGCGCGATCGACGTGCTGGTAGTTGATTCCGTTGCCGCGCTCGTCCCCAAGGCCGAACTCGACGGCGAGATGGGCGACTCCCACATGGGCTTGCAGGCGCGCCTGATGTCCCAGGCTCTGCGCAAGCTCACCGGCACGGTCTCCAAGTCCCGCACCTGCCTGATTTTTATCAACCAGATCCGCGAGAAGATCGGCGTCATGTTCGGCAATCCCGAGACCACCACGGGGGGCAAAGCCCTCAAGTTCTATTCGTCCATGAGGATTGATATTCGGCGAATCGGGGCGGTCAAGGAGGGCGACGTCGTCGTCGGCTCCCGCACCAAGGTCAAGATCGTCAAGAACAAGGTGGCCGCCCCCTTCCGCGACGCTGAGTTCGACATCCTCTACGGCGAAGGCATCTCCCGCGAAGGCGACACCCTTGACCTCGCAGTGACGCACGGCATTGTCGACAAGAGCGGCGCGTGGTACAGCTTCCAGGGCGAGCGCATCGGCCAGGGCCGCGAAAACGTCCGTGGCTTCCTCAAGGAGAACAGGGACATCTTCGCCCGCGTCGACTCCGAGCTGCGCAAGAAGATGGGCATCGGCGCCGCCGCGGTTCCCGCTGAGGTCCCGCCCGTTCCGGCCAACGGCGCTGCCGCAGCCGCCGAGGTGGTCAAAGGAAAGAAATAGGCTCGTTCGGCGCTAGTCTAAAGCCGCTCCTGCCAGTTCTGTGCGCCGTGGTAGAGCGCCAGAATCTCCAGCACGTCGTCCCTGACCCGGTAGACAAGGATGAACGGCGTCCCTGGGATCGCAAGTTCGCGCGTCTTTGGCCGCTTCGATGGCCTGCCCATCTGTGGAAACAGCCGGAGATGCTCCGTGGCAGCCTGAATCAGGTCAGCCATTCGTGCGGCGGCAGACGGCTTGTCCATCTGAATGTAGTCGTAAGCGTCGTGCAGGTGCTGGAGCGCAGCTTCGGTCCATCCGATCTTCATCTCTCGCCGCGCCAACGGGCGAACTCGGCCTGAACCGCTTCGTCGGAGGAAAATCTGCCCTCGTCGGCAGCTTTGATTCCTGCGTCGATCTTTGCGAGGTTGAGTTCCTGCAAAAAGAAATGGCTTTCCAGCGCTTCATCAATCACTTCGGTACGGGTCTGTCCCGTTGCCCTGGCGAGACGATCCAGTTTCGCAGCTTTCTTCTGGTCCGTTCGGAAGCTGATGTTTACGGTTCCCATGAATGCAATCGTAGCACAGTGTCTTACAGCGCAAGGCACTGTACTACATCTTGAGGATTGAAAATTTACCCCTGAACGATCGGCTTTCCCAGCGAAATGACAACCTTGCCCGCCGTAGCATTCAGCACCTCGATAAACGCCACCAGCAGCGCATCGAGACCCGTCAGCAGCCCGAAATAGCCCCCAACCTTCCCGAAGGAAATCGAGCCGATGGAGTATCCAAAGTCTCCCCAGGCCAGCAGGAAGAACGTGATGGTGAGCAAGAGGAAGATGCTCCACACCGCCTTGCTCAGCCGGAACGAGACGATCCAGAGCAGCAGCGTGAAGACTCCCCACATCAGCAGGACCGTGCCTCCGGCGACTGCGGGAGGCGCTTTGAGCCATCCTGCGCCGATCGTCCACTGGAGGAAGGCGAACCACCACCAGAACAGGCCGTAGGAGGTGAACGCGACCATCCCAAACGTATTGCCGGTCTTGAACTCGAGAATGCCGGCGATGATCTGGGCGACTCCGCCGTATGCGAAGGCCAGCGGCACCACGACGGGGATGGCTTCGTGCGGCAACAAGCCCGCGTTGATCGCGCTGAGGACGACGGTGGTCAGGCCAAAGCCCGCGAGCCCCAGCGGGCCGGGATTGGCGGTCTTTGCAGCAAGGGGAAGCGGCGGGTCAAACGGAACGGGCATCGATCGGGACTCCTTGATTCGGGTGGTTGGAATGCGCACCCATCATACGCAGATCGATGCGTACCCCGGAGGGGTCGATGTAGTTGCCGGAGTCCGCTGCCGCCCCGCCCTGAGCGCGGGGACCGCGCCCTCCACCGCCACCGGAACCACCCTGCGATTCAGGAACTCACTGCGCTACAGGCCCGCCCCGGCCACCATCCACCCCGGACCTGCCGAAGCCGCCGGGGCCGCCCGCACGAAGTTTCGTCCACTGGTCGGGCGTCAACACGCCGCGAATGCCAAGCAGCATCCGCGCGTTCGCCTTCTCCAGGTCGGCGCGAGCCTGCGCCACCTTGTCGATCTGCGCCAGCGTCTTGGCCGTATCGGGAGGATTCGCGCTCAGCATCGGCTCCAGCAGCACATTCTGCTTCTCGACGTTGGCGTGCAGGTCGATCAACTGGATGCGGGATGCCTGGAAGATGTCGTCCATCTTTTTCGTCTGTTCTGCCGTCAGCGTGAGCCTCTGCACCACCGCTGGGCTCTTCCACCACATGCCCGGAGGTGCGATATGGAAGTCGCCCATCATGCCGTGATCCTGCGGCCCGTGAAAGCCGCCACCGGGACCGCCTCTGCCTTGGAAGCTCGAACTACCGCCATGCATCATGCTGGAACCGCGAAAGTCGCCGCCACCGCCGCGCATGTCACCGCCGCGCATGTCGCCGCGCATATCGGGACGGCCCAGTGGTGGACGGCGTTCGACCGGAGCGGTCTGCGGAGCCGGTGCGGCCGCAGGTGCCGCGGGAGCAGGAGGGGCCTGCGCGAACGCAAGGCTGCTGGAGACGGCAAGTACGGCGAGTACGGCGAGGCTGAGAAGTGGCGTGCGAATCATAAGGTTAGTCTTTCCTTTGGGTGGAGGTCTGGGTGCCGGTCTGGATTGCGGTTTGAGAGGCCGAGGCACCCGTCGGACTGTCGAGCGCCTGCATCGAAGCAGGAACCGAGCGGGAGAGATCCTGGTTGATGTCTTCGAGCAGCGCCTCATCGGTTTCGGGGGCAGGGCTGGAGACCACAGCCGCGACAGGAGCAGCCGGCGTGCTGCGTTGCCAGTGCCTCTCGATCGGCACAATGCCGGCGATCAGCACAGCGCTTGCAGCCAGCCAGACCAGCGTCTGCGCGTATGGCCTCTTCGCGGGAAGCATTGGGAAAATAGGCCGCTGGGGAGTCCGCAGGCGTCCGAACTCGCGGTCCGCGCAGGCGACGCTGGCCTCTTGAAACAGGGAGAGCGCATCCCGCAGGCTGGCAAACTCGGCGGCACAGGCAGGGCATGTGTCGAGATGCGTTTCAGTCTCGCCAGAGAACACGCCCGAGGCGATCAGGTCGCCCATCTGCTCGTCGGTCAGGTGGCCGGAGGACAGAGGCACATCGCGGAGCTGGAGGTTGAGTTGGGGATTCATGCGGTTTCCTTCCGGGTGGAACTGTGGCGCGTCCGGATGGCGGCGAGGGCGCGGTAAAGGTGGCTCTTCACCGTGCCCATCGGGAGGCCGGTCACGGTGGCGATCTCGGGGATATCCATCTCCTCGACGAAGCGAAGCAGAAAAATCGTGCGTTGGCGGACCGAAAGCTCGCCCACCGTCTCCCAGATGTGCGCGACCTGCTCGCGGGCGATCAGTTGCGCCTCGGCGGTGCCCTGCCGGTCGGGAACGCTGGAGGCGACCTCCGAGACGTCGACGGCGTTGTTGGCCACGGTCTTCCAGAAGCGGAAACGGCCGGTGCGGGTGTGATCGCGTGCCAGGTTGAGCGCGATGCGGATCAGCCACGTGCTGATGGAGCAATCGGAACGAAAGTTGGCGCGGGAGGTCCAGGCGCGAAGAAAAGTCTCCTGGGTCAGGGTTTCGGCGGCGTCGCGGTCCCGCAGGGTGGAGAGCAGAAACCGGAAGATACGTGGCTCGTACAGTGCGACGATGCTCTCCAGATCGTCGAGCGGGGTCGTGCGGGCCTCGGGAGCAAGGGAGAGGGTGGTCGAGGAAAACGTCTGGATGTTTTCAGGCATCATGGGCATCTTTAGAGGCTTTATGCTGCACGTCCTGTCGCGTTGGCCGTCATTCGGCGGCTTACAGGGACAGACGCCGGGGCCTCTCCGGAAGACTACAGTCAGCAGGGTTTATTTCGAAGGGAAATACCCCTCAAAACAAGCAGGCAGTTGCGGATGACCTTTTGGCCACCGTTCGGTCGAAAAGGTATATGTTCAGGCCGCTGGTATTTTTGCTTTGCGCTGGTATCAGCGTATCGGCTCAGGATGCTCCCTTATTCCTGAGGCCACCGGTTCGCCCAACTTCCCACAGCGGGCCGGGTGCTATCCACAACATCCCTCGAAGCCACTACTCCGAACATTACATCCACGCGATCCCGCTCAGCCAAACCTACGATCACTATTTGAAACTGGCATCTTCCGCGCCGAAACCCGCACCATGATGTCGAAAGTGGCGGCTTCTTCCGCATGGTTTTCGTGGTCGAAACGCTTGACACGGCTGGTAAAATATAACCGGTGAAAGAGTCGTGCGGGTGGCACGGAACGTGCTTTGAGTCTGGACTGAGGTTGGACCCAGGGTCAAGACCTAAGTCTTGTAAAAGGGTGAGTTTAGACCAAAGATACGGGGTGGGGTGGGGAGCTGTTTTTCGAGCGTTTACCGTCCTTTCTATTCCGCGCGGCGCGAAGAAAGGTATGCTGCTTGAGACATGCATACCGTCAAGGCGATCTATCCCGGAACCTTCGATCCGCTGACCAATGGGCATCTGGACCTGATCGCGCGTGGCTCAAAGATCGTGGATGAGCTGGTCGTCGCCATCCTCCGCAACTCGGAGAAGGGCGTGCCGCTCTTCACCGTCCCGGAGCGGCTGGAGATGATCTCCGAGGCTGTCGCAGGCATTGGCTTCCGCAACGTCTCGGTGACCACCTTCGACGGGTTGCTGGTCGACTTTGCGCGGAAGCAGGGAGCAAAGGCGGTGCTTCGCGGGATTCGAGCGATCTCGGACTATGAGTACGAGTTCCAGATGGCGATGATGAACCGCAAGCTCGACCCCGAGTTGGAGACGCTCTTCATGATGCCGGCCGAAAAGTACACCTACGTCAGCTCGCGGCTGATCAAAGGCGTCTTCAATCTGGGCGGAGATGTCAGCGGGCTGGTGCCTCCTCTGGTGATGGAACGTCTGAAGGCTAAGGGCACGGCGAAGGTTTAGAGCCGCTGGAGGAATGGTTGGGCATAGCGGAACAGTTTGGTCGAAGTTGCGGAAGAGTGTGGCTGCTGGCGGGTTTGATCGCCGCGGCGATGCCCGGAGGCATTCATGCGCAGAGTACGGCTTCCGCGCCGGTTGCCGCGGCGAAGCCGCCGCTTGCGTTCGATGTGGTCTCGATCAAACCGGACAAGAAAGAGACCGGCCCGTTCACCATCGGCTTTCCTGTGGACGGCGACGGATTTGCGGTCGCGAATCTTCCGCTCGAGTACATCATCCGCTTTGCCTATGACTTCGAGCGCGGTGACCTGGTCCAGGGTATGCCGGATTGGGCCAAGTCCGAGCGCTACGATATCCAGGCCAAGGTGGCCTCTGCGGACCTCCCCATCTGGACCCAACTGCCCGACGACTTGCGCCGGACCATGGTCCAGGCCATCCTCGTGGACCGCTTCAAGCTCCAGATTCACCGCGCGCCGATGGGCCTCCCCATCTATGCGCTGCAGGTGGACAAAGCCGGCTCCAAATTGAAGGACGCGAAGCCCGGCGATCCCGGCGAGGTCAAAGGCCCCGACGGCAAGCCCATTCGCGGAATGCTGCATACGGGGCAGGGGCAGTTTACGGCGCAGGATGAGTCGATGGCCGACCTTGCGCTCTATCTGTCGGACTACACAGGCCGGCAGGTCATCGACCAGACCGGCCTCACGGGCCGCTACGACTTCAAGCTCCAGTTTGCGCCCGAGCCCGGCTACGGCCCGGAGTATCGTCACCCCAGCAGCCCCCCGCCCCCCGACGCCGTAGGCCCGTCGGTCTATACAGCGGTGCAGGAGCAGCTTGGCCTGAAGCTGGAATCGACGAAGGCACCGGTGGATGGGTTGGTGGTCGATCACGTCGAGAGGCCCGCGGAGAATTAGTACAAGCGGCGAAAGGGTGGGGGATGACGCGAGCGATTTCGCTGCAGGAAGAGTTTGGGCGCATCGACATCTATGTGTTCGACCAGCTTCTGCGCGGCAATCTCGCGCCGGGGATGCGGATCGTCGATGCCGGATGTGGCCATGGACGGAACCTGGTCTACCTGCTGCGCGAGGGCTATCAGGTCTTTGGGGTAGATGCGAACGCCGAGGCGGTGGAGAGCGTGCAGGCAATGGCGCGGGAGTTCGCGCCACAGCTTCCAACCGGCAACTTTCAGGTCGCTGCGATTGAGTCGATGCCGTTTCCGAACGAATTTGCGGACGTGGTGGTCTGCAACTCCGTGTTGCATTTTTCGCGGAACGATGCGCACTTCGACGCGATGGTAGGCGAACTCTGGCGGGTGCTGCGGCCGGGCGGAATGCTGTTCTGCCGCCTGGGGTCGACGATTGGGATGGAATTCGAGCGGGTAGATGGGAGGCTGTTCCGGCTGCAAGATGGCGCGGTCTGGTACCTGGTGGACGAGGCGATGTTGATGGAGCTGACGCGAAGGCTGGGTGGAAAGCTGGTCGATCCACTGAAGACGACCGTCGTGCAGGGGCAGCGATGCATGACGACGTGGGTGGTGCGAAAGCGCTAGGGCTGCCGCGACGTGCAGGGCGGGATGTTTATTTTGCAGGCCAAATCTGAAAGACTATAGGTATGAGCACAACAGCCACCAGGATTTTGACAGACAGGATCAACCGGATTGAAGTTTCGGCGACCATGGCGATTACCGCTGAGGCGCTGAAGATGAAGGCTGCGGGCATCGGCATGTCGGACTTCGGCGCCGGCGAGCCGCACTTTGCTACGCCGCGGCACATCAAGGACGCCGCGATCGATGCGATCGAGAAGAACTTTTCGCGGTACACCGCGGTGGCCGGAATCCCCGAGGTGCGCAAGGCCGTGGTCGAGCGTCACGCCGCGGACTTTGGGTCGAACTATACGGTCGAAGAGTGCGTGTTTACCACCGGCGGCAAGCTGGCCCTGTTCAATGCGATCCAGGTGCTGGTCGACCACGGCGATGAGGTGATTCTGCCGGTGCCGTACTGGGTCTCGTTCAAGGACATCATCCAGTATGCGGGCGGAATTCCGGTGTATGTCGAGAGCGACGAGGCCGAGAATTTTCGCGTGACCGCGAAGATGATTGAGGCGGCGATTACTCCGAAGACGAAGGCGATCGTGTTGAATACGCCGTCGAATCCTTCGGGCTCCGTGGTGTCGCCGGCGGATCTTGAGGCGATTGTCCGGCTCGCGCATGCGCGAGGAATCTATGTGCTGCTCGACGAGTGCTATGTGTACCTGACGTTTACCGGGGCAATCGTCAGCGGCGGCTCCTTCACCGACTGCAAAGAGCACATCGTCATTCTGGGTTCGCTGTCGAAGACTTACGCGATGACGGGATGGCGCGCCGGGTTTGCGCTGGGGCCGAAGCAGATTATCTCGGCGATGAGCAAGCTGCAGTCGCAGAGCACTTCGAATACCGCCAGTATGGTGCAGCGCGCCTCGATTGCCGCGTTGACGGGCTCGCAGGAGTGCGTAAGCGAGATGCGCGCCGACTATCTGAAGCTGCGGGACCAGATGCTTGCGGGGTTCAAAACGATCCCCGGGCTGACATGCACGGTGCCGCAGGGGGCGTTCTATGTGTACCCGAATGTGAGCGCTTTTATCGGCAAGAGCGGGATCAAGTCGGCAGCCGATCTGGCATCGAAGCTGCTGACCGAAGCGCATGTGGTCGTCGTGCCGGGCGAGCCGTTTGGGACGAATGAGCATATCCGGCTTTGCTACGCGGTCTCCTCGGATGTGATCGATGAGGGCGTGAAGCGGATGCGCGAGTACCTCGGAAAGCTGTGAGTTGTCGGGAATCGTTCGCTTTGGAACCGTGGAACTTTCGCGGATATGAGAGCCTATGAGTTTTGCTGGAGGTAAGGCGGGGCCGCGGTTTGCTCCGGTGATTCTTGCGGGCGGCAGTGGCACGCGCTTCTGGCCGCGGAGCCGGCGGACGCGAGCCAAGCAGGTCCTGGCGCTCGATGGCGAAGCCACGATGATCCAGCAGACGCTGGAACGGCTGCTGCCTCTGGCTGTCGCGGACGATGTATGGGTCATCACCAATAAGCTGCTGGATAGCGCGATCGCGGAGCAACTGCCGCAAGTGCCGCGAGGAAACATCCTGAGCGAGCCGGTGGCGCGCAACACCGCGCCCGCGTGTGCGCTGGCGGCGTTTCTGCTGGAACCGAAATCGCCCGAGACGGTGATCGGGATCTTTCCATCAGACCATGTCGTTAAAAATCAGGCGCGCTTTACCGAAGTGATTCGCGCGGGGATCACGCTGGCAGCGAGCGGAGAAAAGATCGTGGTGCTTGGCGTACCGCCGACGCGCGCAGAGACCGGCTATGGATACATCGAGCTGGGCGCGGAGGTCGCGCAAGGTGCGAGCGGCGACGTGACAGTGCGGCGTGTGAAGCGATTTACGGAGAAGCCGGACAAGGCGCGGGCTGAAGAGTTTGTCGCATCCGGGGACTATTCATGGAATGGCGGAATCTTTTTGTGGAGCGCGCGAACGCTGGCGAATGCAGTGCGCGAACATTGTCCGGCAATGGCTCCGCTGTTGCAAAAGATTGCTGCAGCGCATGGAACGCCGGAGTTCGAACGCGTATTTGCGGACGTTTATCCGCGGTGCCAGGACATCAGCATCGACTACGCGGTGCTGGAGCCGCGCTCGGCGAAGGGCGAATTGGCGTCGGAGATTTATTGCCTGCCCGCGGACTTTGGGTGGAATGACATTGGGTCGTGGGCTGCTCTGCATGAGCATGTGACGAACGGTGCGATGACCAATGTGTTCGATGGGACCGACCCCGTGAGGTCAACGATCGACGCGGAGCGCAACTACGTGTATGCGCCGGGGAAAGTGGTCGCGCTGCTTGGAGTGAGTGACCTGGTGGTGGTGGATACGGGCGATTGTCTGATGATTACGACGCGCGAACGCTCGCAGGATGTAGGCAAGATCGTTCAAGACCTGAAGAAGGTTGAGCGCGAGGGACTGGTCTAGAGGGTCTGGCGAATGAGTGAGACAACGACGGCGGTGAAGTTCGGAACCGATGGCTGGCGCGGGATTATCGCGGACGACTTTACCTATGCGAACGTCCGCGTGGCGGCGCGGGCGATCGCGCACCACGTGCTGAAGCACGAAGACGCGAAGAGCGGCGTGTGCATTGGGTGGGATACGCGCTTCGGGTCGCGCGCTTTTGCGCGTCTCGTCGCGGAGGTGCTGGCGGAGGCGGGGATTCCGGTTGCGCTGGCGCAGGAGATTACGCCGACTCCGGCGCTCTCGTTCGCGGTGCGCGGGCGCAAGGCCGCGGGCGGCGTGATGATTACCTCGAGCCACAATCCGGCTGAGTGGAATGGCGTGAAGTACAAGGCGAGCTATGGCGGCTCGGGACGCCCGGCGATCATGACGTCGATCGAGAGCTACCTGAATGTGCCGCTGCCTGCGGCAGAGAAGCCCGCGAAGATCACGGAGGTCAACTTCAATCCGGAGTACATTACGGCGATTGCGAAGTTTGTGGATCTCGAAGCGATTCGCGCGTCGGGCTACAAGTTTCTGATCGACGACATGTACGGCGCGGGCCGAGGCGTGATTGCGGGGATCTTTTCGCGACACGATATCCCGTTTGTTGAGATTCGCAATGAGATTAATCCATCGTTTCTGGGAATCAATCCGGAGCCGATCCTTCCGCACATCGAGGCAGCGCAGCTTGCAGTAGTCGCGGAGATGTGTGACGCCGGGCTGATTACGGATGGCGACGCAGACCGGATCGGTGCTGTCGATGAGCATGGCAACGTGGTCGACGCGCATAAGATTCTTTCGATCCTGGCGAAGTGGCTTGTGGAGCGCAAGAAGTGGCCCGGCGACCTGACGCGTGCCTTCAACACGACGAAGATGATGGACCGCATCGCAGCGAAGAATGGACGCAGACTGCATGAGCACGGCATCGGCTTCAAGTATGTCGTGGACCTTATGCTGGAGCACGAGATCCTGATCGGCGGCGAGGAGTCGGGCGGCGTCGGCATCAGCAAACACCTGCCGGAGCGCGATGGGCTGCTGAATGCGCTGCTGCTGGCGAATGTAATGGCGGATGAGAAGAAGACACTCGGCCAACTGGTGGCGAGCCTCCAGGCGGAGTTTGGCGAGCATCAGTATGGGCGCATCGATATGCATATCGATGAGGAGTTGAAGCAGTCGGCGATTGCGCGGGCAGGAGCGCTGCGCGCAGGCGACACGATGGCCGGGATGAAGGTGTTGCGCGTGGAGACGCTGGATGGGATCAAGTTTTTCCTTGAGAATCCTGCATGTGCAGGCAAGCAGAACGCGGCGGAGACCTGGCTGCTGCTGCGCGCGTCGGGGACCGAGCCGCTGTTGCGCGTCTACTGCGAGAGCTGTGCGGTGGAGTCCGTCTCGCAAGTGCTCGCTGGGGCAAAAGAGTTTGTGATGGCCGGGCGTGCGTCTTGAGCGTGGCTGCGGAGACAAAGTTGAAAACGAAAATATGCGTCGAGACCAAAGGACTGCTGTTCGATATGGACGGTGTGTTGGTCAGCTCGATTGGCGCGGTGAATCGCTGCTGGCATCAGTGGTGCGAGATCCATGGCGTGCCGGATGCGGAGACGTTCGAGGTGCCGCATGGCAAACGCGCGATCGATATCGTGCGGATGCTGAAGCCGGAGTTCAATGACGAACAAGCGGCAGAAGGGCTGCGCGTCATCGAAGACCTGGAGATTGAAGACACGGAGGACCTGACCGTGCTTCCGGGTGTGAAGGCTCTGTTGGAGCGATTGCCGGCGGAGCGGTGGGCGATTGTCACTTCAGCGACGCGCAGGCTTTTGCTGGGTAGGCTGGCGGCCGCAGGATTGCCCGTGCCGGAGCGGCTTATCAGCGGCGACATGGTCGAACGGGGCAAGCCCGACCCCGAGCCGTATCGGCGTGGCGCGGAGCTGCTGGGGCTCACTCCGGCAGACTGCGTGGTGGTCGAAGACGCGCCTTCAGGTGTCGGTGCCGGGGTGGCAGCGGGATCAAGGGTACTTGGTGTGTTGGGGACGCATTCGGTGGGGGAGCTAGATGCGGCGACGTGGATCGTCGGATCCATGGAAGAGCTGGACATTGTGGCAAAGGCGGATGGACTGGAACTGCGGTTTATGCCGGGGGCTTAGTCTAGCGCCGCTCCCATCTAGACCGTGGTGGCCAGGCTCAAGACCTTGTTAATGGAGTCGGCAATCTCGCCGAATGCCGAGACCTTGGATGTGATCGCCATGATCTGCTTTTGCAGGGCTTCGAGATCGTCATTGGTGCTGTTGATCTGATCGAGCAGTGCGGCGTAGAGCGCCGTATTGGCCTTCAGCATATACATGGCATTTTTTGTCAGGATGTTGTCGACGTTTGTCTGGGCTGCATTGAGAGTCGTCAGGGCGGCTCCATCCGTGGTGTTCTCAATGGCGGTCTCGAGTTTGTTGTACAGGTTCTGGTAGGCCGCCTTCAAATCCGGCGTAAGCGGAATGGCCGGCGAGACCGGGAGGCTGGCGGGCGGGGTAGTTGGCGAGGGGGGCTGGCTAGTCAAGGGAATCTCCAATCCAATTAGGGCCGAGCTACTGAGTCGATTCTTTCGATAACGAAATGTAGAAAGCTGTAAGCTCTTTCCCCGCGGCTTCGAGATCGTTGAGTTTTTTGCTCAGGGATTCGGGGTTGTTGCCCTGGGCTTCCGCGGCGAAGGCGTGATGGGTAAGCTCCAGCCGCGCGATCGCGGCGTTGAGTTGCGTGAGCTTATCGTCAGAGATGCGCTGCTGGCGAACGATTCCGGGAAGCTTCATGATTTCCTCGCGGCGCAGCTCGGGATCGAGGTTCGTCGAGGTGCGCAGGAAGAGTGTCTGGCGATTGATGATGAAGTTGTAATCGCGAGTCTCCTGGCCCCTGAGAATAGCGAGATCGCTTTCCAGCAGGTCGCCCAGAACTTTAAGTTCGGGGTCCATCGCCTGAACGATGTGAGGCAGCTCTGCCTTGACCTTCCTGCCGATCAGGAACTGGGCGAATGCGTCCAGGGCGAGAGTGATGCGATTCTGCATGCCGGGTGTAATGGGATCGGTGGGTGCGGATGCCGCAGTGCCGGCGCTGGTGTCTGTCGAGGCGGATGCCGCGGCGATGCCGAAGGTGCTCTCGACGGAAGGAGCGAGCGTATTGCCGAGGCTGGTGAGTTTTTTCCCGGTGGAAACGGAGGCGGCCTGCAACTCGGGAGAATCTGTGCCGCGGGTAATAGCAACGATGGATGTGACATATTCCTGGAACGCGGCAAGCACCGCGAGCCGGACCTGGACGTCTTTCCCGGACAACAACGGCTGAATGTTGCGTGGGTTGTAGACATTTGGAGCGGCGTTGTCGAAGTTGGCTACAGCCTCGTAATCGATGCGCAGGTCATGGAGAGAGTTAGCGCTGCGATAGGCGTCCGCAGCCTGATCGACGACGGGCGCGGTAGCGGCTGCGAGCGCGGTGCTGTGCTTCGCAAGCGGAGACAGGCAGCCCGTGGTGAAGAGGCTCAAAGACACCAGCAGCGCGGTCGCCGTCCGGTATAGGAACGGAGGAGAAGCCGCGGCTTGGGGAGTGGTTTGCAGGCTTTGCATTTTTGCATAGGACACTGAGGCAGTTGCTTTGTCAAGATGGGCGGGAAAGGCCGGAGAACTCGATCAACTACCACCAGAGCGTCGTGAAGGCGGTTGGCGAGGCGAAGGCGGATGCCTCTTACCGGCTGTTCATGGTTCCGGGAATGGGACACTGCGGTAGCGGCGATGGACCGAACAAGTTCGACATGCTGGGCGCGCTAGAGGACTGGCGCGAGAAGGGCAAGGCTCCCGATGCGGTGATGGCTTCGCGGGAGGGTCGGACTCGGCCGCTGTGTGCGTATCCCGGGGTGGCGAAGTACAAGGGCAGCGGCAGTACGGATGAGGCGTCGAACTTTGCTTGTGTGAGGCCTTAGGGTCCCCCCCTGGATTTAGCGTAAAGTATTCGAAGTAATAGAGTTAAGCGTGCGCTTAGCGCATGCTTGGCGCGTGGCTGGCGTGGGGGTGCCTCTTGTCGAGCCCCTTTCCCGGGGTACCCCCACCCCCCCGGGGGGGGTATAGCTAAGTGTCCTGGATGGCGTAGATAGAGAAATTTATGCCTCCAAGTATCAGATTCTCAATGGGTTACGGGTAAATATTTGTATTCAGGTGGGTTACCTCCTTCCTTTTATTCGGATTCGTCACGGTGCGACTTTTTAGCGCGGGCCTTTGGCCCGCAGATCTCAACTCGCTGCTTCCCTGGGGCTTCGCCCCAGGCTAAGGTAGCGCGGGCCTTTGGCCCGCAAACTGCGGCCTGTCTGCAACGGCGGCCTGTCTGCAACAGCGGCCTGTCTGCAACAGCGGCCTGTCTGCAACAGCGGGCTGTCTGCAACAGCGGGCTCTCTTCACAACGGGGCCCTCTGTCGCGATGCGAAATATGCTCTAGACGCAGCAAGCCCCGGCTGATTGGGCCGGGGCTTGCCTGATCTCTAGTTCAAGTATATGGGATTGGGGGAAACTCATCGGCCAACTTTATTTCTTTCAAAAGAAAGGGGTTGAGTGGTTTTGGGGCTTGACATGGGGTTTTGCTGGTGTTTTTTGGGAAATAATTTTGGAGGGTGGCACAACAGCAGGTCCTTCCAGGATGACAAGGCAAGAGAACAGGCAACGGCAAGAAGCAAGAACAGGCAACTGCGAAGGCGAAATACGGAGATTCTGAGCCAAAAATCGGCTCAGAATGACGGTTGTCCTTAGGGTTTCGTTTTTGGAATGGAGAGTTCAGGAGCGGGGGTGGCGTTGGAGGAGGAGTTGTTCGGCCTGGAGGAGGTCGGCTTCAGTGTCGATGCCGATGGTGTCGTACTCGGTGGGTTCGACGTAGAGGTGAAGGCCGTTTTCGAGGAAGCGGAGCTGCTCGAGGCGCTCGGTGCGTTCGAGAGTGCTGGTGGGTAACGTGGGGAAGAGGTTGAGGGCGGCTTTGCGGAAGGCGTAGAGGCCGATGTGTTTCCAGTACTGTGGAACCCACATCTCAGAGTCGCGAGGTGGGGCACCTGGCGGTGCGGTGGCCGCAATCCCACCCATGTCGCGGTGAGGCTGCGCCATGAATGGGGTACCCGGTGTAGTGGCTGGGCGCAAGGCCGCGTCGCGGTCGTAGGGGATGGTGGCGCGGGAGAAGTAGAGGGCGCGGCCGTCGGTGGCGGTGACGACTTTGACGGCGTTGGGGTTGTTGATGTTCTCCGGAGTGCAGAGGACTTTGAGGGTGGTGACGTCGACGTGTGGCCTCGCGAAAGGTTTGAGGAGCGCGGTGATGTGGCCGGGGCGAAGGAAGGGCTCGTCGCCCTGGATGTTGACGTAGATTTCGGCGTCGTGGCGCTGGGCGATGGCGTGGACGCGGTCGGTGCCGCTGGGGAGGTCGGGCGAGGTGATTTCGACGGGCCAGTTATGTTGGCGGCAGAGAGTTGCAACCTCCTCGGAGTCGGTGGCGACGAGGACGTGGTCGAGTTGGGGGCAGGCGCGGGCGGCTTCGACCACCCAGGCAAGGAGCGGCTTGCCGGCGAGTTCGCGCAGGACCTTGCGAGGGAGGCGGGTGGAGGCGAGGCGGGCTGGGATTACGCCGAGGATTTGGATGGGGTTTGGCATTTGGGGGTGAGGAGCAAAGACAAGTGCAAAAGAAGAAGCAGGTCCTTACAGGATGACAATACAAAAGGGCAGACAACGGCAAAGGCGATGGCGGTAGCAAAGGCGATAGCGGTAGCAAAGACGCGGTAGCAAAGACGATAGCGGTAGCAAAGGCGCGGTAGCAAAGGCGATAGCGGTAGCAAAGACGCGGTAGCAAAGACGATGTCGGCAGCAAAGGCGATGGTGGCTTCACTCGATTCGCCGTTTCACGTATCATAGCTAAGTTGTGCGCTGGAGCCTTGGGGATCGGGTTTGCGCGCATGATGCCTGCCTTGTTGCAGTTCCTTTTACACCCGGCGGTGTAGCTCAGATGGTTAGAGCGACGGACTCATAACCCGTAGGTCGACAGTTCGATTCTGTCCACCGCCACCAAAAAATCAGGGAGTAGGGAATAGGGAGTAGGGAGTAGTAAACAGCGGCGATATTGTGCCGCGCGCGGGGATTCACTCCCCCGAAATGGGTAGAAAACCGGCTTGTTCCGGAGCCTTTTGGGAGTATGATTTGGCTATCGGGTTGCGGTGGAGGTGCGTCTAAACCTCACCGGCGACCGAAGAAGTGTCCCCGTGGAGATGGTTCGGCCTATGCCTAAGATTTCTAAGATCCTGTTGCTTGCGGTTTCGGCTGTTCTGGTGCTGGTGGTATTCCTCGGGGTGAACTCGAGCGGCGTGAGCGCTGCCTCGACGGGGCAGGACGGCGCGTATCGCCAGATCAACGTGTACAGCGAGGTACTGCGGCACATCCAGACGGACTATGTGACCGACCCGAACATTCCGGCGGTGACGAATGGCGCGCTGCGCGGGCTTCTGGAGTCGCTGGATGCGGATTCGAGCTACCTGACGGCGGCGGACTACAAGACCTACAAGGCGGGTACTTCCAGCGGTCCTGCAGATCGTTCGAAGATTGCGCAGGCGGGAATCAACGCCTCGAAGCGGTACGGCTATGCGACTGTGGTTTCCGTGGTTCCGGGGAGCCCGGCGGACAAGGTCGGACTGGCGGACGGCGATATCCTCGAGGCGATCGAAGGACAGGATACGCGGGACATCTCGCTGGCGATGATCCAGCGCATGCTGGAGGGGACGGCGGGAAGCACGCTGACGGTTTCCGTGGTGCGTCCGAACAAACCGGATCCGGACAAGCTCTCGATGACGCGGATGGTGGTGCAGGTTCCTCCGGTCTCGGAGACGATGTATGAGAATTCGACGATTCTGTATCTGAAGCCCGGGATTCTGGACCGCGACCATGTGCAGCAAGTCGAGGCGAAGCTGAAGGGAATGCAGAAGGCGGGGAACCGCAAGGTGCTGCTGGATCTGCGGGACGTGGCAGCCGGCGACATGGGCGAGGCGACGCGGCTGGCGAACGACCTGATGAAGGATGGCACGATCGCGACGCTCGAAGGGCAGAAGGTGGCGAAGCAGGTGTTTACGGCCGATCCGTCGAAGGCGATCAATGCAACCGCTCCGGTGGTGGTGCTGGTGAATCGCGGGACAGCAGGGCCGGCGGAGCTGGTGGCCGCGGCGCTGCTGGACAACAAGCGCGCGGATGTCGTCGGCGAGAAGACGTTTGGCGAAGGCGCTCAGCAGAAGACGTTTGAGCTGCCGGATGGCTCCGCGCTGATTCTCTCGGTGGCGAAGTACGAGTCGCCTTCGGGAAAGAAGCTGCAGGACGATGGCGTGACGCCGAGCGTGATTGTGGCCTCCGGAATGGACGATCAGGCGAACGTGGACGATGATTCGGCGGCGACCCCCGTTCCCGTGAGGAAGTCGAGCATGCAGGTGGACGAGCAGTTGACGAAGGCTCTGGATTTGCTGAAGGCCAAGGCGGCTTAAACTGCCGGCTCTTGTTTTCTGAAGATTGTGTTGGGAATTCATCCTCGAAGTTTCTGCCCCTCAGACAAGCCGAGGGCGGGAATGACGGGGATGATTCGCGTGCAGGATTCACAGGCAGGCCGGCTCTGCTTTGCTGCTATCGTGAAGGGGCTGTGCCCACTTTATTCACCGACGAGAGTGAGTCCCCGGAGCGGGTGAAAGTGCCGTGGTGGCGGAGGACGATCAACCGGCTTCGCGGGATCAACGTGCTGCATGGGCCGCAGTATCCGACGCGGAAGATTGCAGTGCGGGCTACATTTCTGGTGCTGCTGGGGCTGTCTGCGCTGTTCGGCGTGATGTGCGGGCTGATGCTGGTTTATTCGATCGACCTGCCGCAGATGGACGACCTGGTGCGGTATCGGCCGAATACAACAACCGAACTGCTGGACATTCACGGGCGGCAGATTGGCTCGTTTGCGCTGGAGCGGCGCGTGGTTCTGCCGTATCAGGGCTTTGCGCCGGTGCTGCGGCAGGCGATCATCTCGATCGAGGACAAGAGCTTCGAGCGCAACTGGGGCGTGAACCTGGTGCGCGCGGTGGAGGCGGCGTGGACCGATCTGCACTCGCATAGCCGGTCGCAGGGCTCCTCGACGCTGACAATGCAACTGGCGCGCAATCTTTTTCTTTCGGCGCAGAAGACGTATGGGCGGAAGTTCCAGGAGGTCCTGCTCTCGATGCAGATCGAGCGCGTGTTTACCAAGGACCAGATCTTCCAGATGTATGCGAACCAGATTTATCTGGGGCATGGGACGTATGGGTTTGAGGCGGCTTCGTTGTACTACTTCTCGAAGCATGCGAAGGACGTGACGCTGCCGGAGGCTGCGTTGCTGGCGGCGCTGCCCAAGGGGGCGGAATACTACTCGCCGGTGAACCATCCGGAGCGGGCACTGCGGCGGCGCAACCTGGTGCTGAGCGAGATGTACCAGGACAAGAAGATCTCGCTGGAGCAGGAGGAGGCGGCGCAGGCGGCTCCGCTGGGGCTGAAGATCGAGCCGCCGCCGAACTCGGTTGCGCCTTACTTCGTCGAGGAGGTTCGGCGGCAGTTGGAGAAGGAGTACGGCGTCGAGGAGGTGCATGGCGCGGGGTTGAAGGTGTACACGACGCTTGACCTCGACCTGCAGATAGTGGCGAACAAGGCGGTGCTGGATGGAACGGCTGCCTACGAGCGGAGGCATGGATGGAAGGGGCATCTGCAGAATGTTGTGGCGCAGGGATTTGACCTGGCGACCTATCGGCATGCGGACTGGGCGGGGTCGATCGAGAAGGGCGGGTATTATCACGCGCTGGTGACGGAAGTTTCGGCGGAGCGGGTGGCGCTGCGGCTGGGGCCGATGCGTGCGGTGATGACTCCCGTGGACTGGCAGTGGACGCAGAAGGTGAAGGCTACCGACTTCCTGACGGTGGGCGATGTGGTGTATGTGCGGCTGGACAGCAGCTCGGCGGACGGCGTGTTCCACGCGATGCTGGAGGAGGATTCGGGCGCGCAGGCTTCCATGATGGCGATGGACAACTCGAACGGCGAGGTGCTGGCGATGGTGGGCGGGCGCGACTTCGCGCTGTCGCAGTTCAACCGGGCTACGCAGGCACAACGACAGGTTGGCTCGTCGTTCAAGCCTTATGTGTATACGACCGCGGTTGAGGCGGGCGCGAAGCCGACGGACATTATCGTGGATGGGCCGACGAGCTTCTACACGCCGAACGGGCCGTACACTCCGCACAACTACGAGGGCGACTACAAGGGCGCGATGACGCTGCTGAATGCGTTCGCGGAGTCGCGGAATATTCCGGCGCTGAAGCTGGCGGACAAATATGGCATCCGCAAGGTGATCGAAACGGCGCACCGGTTTGGCGTGACCAGCAATATTCCGGCGTTTCTGCCGGTGGCGATCGGGTCGGCGGACATTACGCTGTACGAGCAGGTTGGCGCATACAGCGTGTTTCCGGATGATGGGATCCGGATTGAGCCGCACTACATTCGCCGAGTGACGCAGGCGGATGGACTGCCTCTGGATGAGAAGGCTCCGCAGGTGACGGAAGTGATCTCGGTGGAGACGGCGCGGACGATGATGCAACTGCTGCAGGCTGTGACGCAACATGGGACGGGCGCGGCGGCGGCGGTGCTGAAGCATCCGTTCGGCGGCAAGACGGGGACGACGAACGACTATACCGATGCGTGGTTCATTGGGTTTTCTCCCTCGGTGACGTGCGGGACTTGGATTGGGTTCGACGACCGCGAGTCGCTGGGCGAGAAGGAGACGGGCGCGAAGGCGGCGCTGCCGATGTGGATGGACTTCATGAAGGCGGCGATTGCGAAGAAGCCGAACGAGGCGTTCCCGGTGGGGAACATGCCGAAGAAGGAGCTGGATGTTCCGCTGACGCAACCGGACTCTCCGGTGGTGAAGGTGATTCCGAAGGCGGAGCCGGCGGATTCGGATGCTCCTGAACCGGATGCTCCCGCGGCTGCGCCGACTCCTGCTCCTGCTCCGGTGGCTCCTGCACCAGCTCCTAAGGTGGCTCCTGCGGCTACGCCATAGGCGTTTTGACTGAGAGAGAACACAGAGGAAGGGAGAGAGCACGGAGGGGATTTCTGAGTTTTTTTTGCTCTTTTTGCTTCTTTTTTGCTCTGCGTTTTCTATCATTTGCTTTTCCTCCTAACTGATTAGTTGACAAAGTGTAGGTCTTTGGTGGAGACTCCTAGTCAATTAGGAGGAACTCGTGACGATCAGGAAGAAAGCGAGTGAGCAGTTGCCGCCGATGGAGCTGGCGATCATGCATGTTCTGTGGGAGAAGGGGCCTTCGACGGTGCAGGAGGTGCAGGCGCAACTGGAGGGTGAGCCGGCGTACACGACGGTGCAGACGATCCTGAACGTGATGACGCGGAAGGGGCGGGCGGCGCGGGTGCTGGACGGGAAGGCGTATGTCTACCGGGCAGCGCTGGCGCGGGAGGCGGCGATGGGGAGCGCAGTGCGGGACCTGGTGGAGAGGATGTTTGGGGGGTCGGTGGAGGGGCTGCTGATGAACCTGATGAAGTCGGAGACGATGGACGACGAGACGTGGGCTCGGCTGCGGCGGGCGATTGCGGAGCGGGAGGAGAAGGGATGAACGATGCGGCGAGGTGGTTGACGGCGTATGTGATTAATTCGACGTGGCAGATTCCGGTGCTGGCGGTTGGTACGTGGGGGCTGGTGAGGATTGCGGCGCGGGGTGGGGCGCGGCTGCATTACCGGTTGTGGGTGGGGTGTTTTGTGTTGGCGATTGTGTTGCCTGCGCAGCCCAGGGTGGGGCGGTTGCCGGACTTCGGTTTTGGTTGGCATGGTGCTCATGCGGCCCGTGTTGTGATAAGCAGCGGGACGGAGCAGGCGACGAGTGAGGGCGGATGGGTTTCGCTGTGGGCGGAGGAGCTTGTTGCGTTTGCCAAAAAGAGTGGTGCAGGGGAGTTTCTCCTCGGGTTTTATGGGCTTTCGCTTCTGGTGGGCGCGGTTAAGCTGCTTCGTGAGTTGAGAGCGACGCGCGACGTGGTGATACGCGCGTTCCGCGTGGCGCTGCCGCCTTCTGTCGCCAGCTCTCTGTTGCTTTCGGCGGAGACACTTGGGATTGCGCCGGTCGAGGTATATGGCAGCGTGGATCTCCGATGCCCCGCGACTGTGAGTTGGCCGAGGGCGATGCTGCTGGTGCCGGAGGATTTTTCTTCTGTTGCGGATGAGGTTGCGGCGGCGGCGATCCGTCATGAGCTGGCGCATGTCCAGAGGCATGATTTTGCTGCAAACCTTGTCTACGAAGCGTTGGCGCTCTTTGCGTTTTATCACCCGGCGTTGCATTGGATTAAAGCGCGGCTTGCGGACTCCCGCGAAGTCGTTTGTGACGAGATGGCGGCGGATGCCGCGACAAGCCGGACCGCCTATGCGAGATCGCTGCTGAGTCTTGCTGAGACTGCCGCCCTTCAATCCTCTGCGCAGACGCTTCTGCTCGGAGTTTTAGAGACCACCACGATTGAGAGGAGAATTATGAAGCTTGTTGAGGATCGTCTTCCTTTGTCCCGCCCTTACCGGATGCTCTCGGCGGCGGGTTGCTGGGTGCTGCTCGGTGGGTTATCCGTGGGCGTGCTGACGCTGAGTATTCGGCGTTCGGCGGCAGAGACCGCGCGCGCGGAATCGAAGGTGCCAGCGCTTGCGGCTCATCCGATCCGGCAGATGCAACTGGCGATGAATGCTCCTGGAGATGCGGCGATTCCGCCGGAGCCGGCGGATGACGGCGTGAGAACCATCGGCGGGGATGTTGTGGCGCCGGTGGTCATCGATTCGGTTAACCCGGAGTTTACGGAGGAGGCACGCAAGGCGAAGTTCATGGGGGTCGTGACGGTGGGTCTGGTTGTGGATCGGCAGGGCATGCCGACGGATGTCCATCTGGTTCGCGGCGTGGGGCTGGGACTGGACGAGAATGCGGTCGATGCGGTCAGGCAGTACAGGTTCAGGCCCGCGATGGAGAATGGCGAGCCTGTCAGGGTCGCCCTGAATGTTGAGGTCAATTACCAGATTTTTTAGACGGGCGCGGAAGGGCGTTGAAAATGACGGTACGAACTCTGTACACGATTGTAAAACGGTGTGGATTGCTCTTGTTGTTGGCAGGTGGATGGATGGCTTGGGCTGTCACGTTCGCGCATGGTCAGGTCAGCCCAATACAGAGCGGAGCTGCATCGCAGGAAGCTGACGCAGTAAAGAGCCGGCCAGTATTCGAGGTAGTTTCGATTCGATTGGCTAACCCGGATAGCAAGCCCTCTTTTGGGCCAACGCCGGATGGGTTTCGATCCATTAATCATCCGTTGATCGGACTCTTTCAGATCGCATATGTCCCGACTGGAATAGGGGACTCGGGGTTTTTTCGCGGAGCGAGAATTTCGGGAGCACCCGACTGGCTGAGCCGTACAGAAAACTATGATGTTGTCGCGAAGGTGGCGGAGGCCGATCTGGCGGAGTGGCAGAAGCCGGCAGCGCAAGCCGCGATGTTGCGCACGATGATGCGTGCGCTGCTCGAAGAGCGGTTGAAAGCCGTCGTGCACATTGAAGACAAGAGTCTACCGATCTACGATCTGGTGGTGCGCAAGAATGGGCCGAAGTTCAGAGCGGCGGAGACAGTTGATTCAGCCGAGCTGAGGACAAAGCATCCTGGTGCGATCATGACTCCAGAGGGCGCTGCGCTGGCACCCGGGAGTGGCATGAGGCAGATCAACTTCTTCGGAGCTTCGCTAGCGACACTGACACCGATTCTGTCTCAGCTCTCGGAACGGCCGGTGCGAGATAAAACCGGACTTACCGGCAAGTACGACTTGTCGATCCAAATGAGTTTCAATTTGCTTGGGCCTGCGCTTGATAGTGCTTCGGGAAAGGCAGGCTCTCCTATCGACTCGCTGCCAGCACCGCCGCCACCACCCGGCATGGACGCGCAGCCGTCGACGGACTCTGAGGCTTCGATATTTACAGTAGTGCAGGAGCAACTCGGCTTGCGATTAGAGCCGGCGACGGGGCCAGTGGGGTCGCTTGTTATCGATCATGTCGAACGGCCTTCGGCGAATTAGTGACTGCGGAGTAAAGTCAGCTAAGCGCTTGGCAGAGGGTGAAATAGCGGCGGGCCTGGGAGACGTCGTGGAGAATCTGGGTGCGGAGGGTTTCGGGGGTGAGGAACTTTTGTTCGGCGCGGAGGCGGCGGAGGAAGGTTAGGCGGAGGGGGGTGTCTTCGGTGAGGGCCTGATCGCCTTCGAGAGGGTGGAAGTTGAGGAGGTGGGATTCGACGGCGAAGGAGTCGGCGCCGAAGGTGGGGCGGTTGCCGATGTTGGTGACGGCTTGGAAGACATGTCCCAGGGGCTGAAGCCCCGGTTCTTCTGGTTGCGGGGAGAGACCCAAGGCTGAAGCCTTGGGGTACCTAGAAGCTAAGGCGTTCGAGCTGTTTTGGCCGATGGTGAGAGTGGTGATGTAGACGCCGTGGGCGGGGAGGAGTTCGGCGTAGGGGGCGAGGTTGATGGTGGGGACGGCGTAGCGGGTTCCGTAGCCACGGCCGGGGGCGGGGGTGCTGTCGATGGAGAAGGGGCGGCCGAGGAGGGCGCGGGCCTGGGAGATAGAGCCGACGGCGATGAGGGTGCGGATGCGGCTGGAGGAGATGGGGGTTCCGCGGAGGGTGCGGGGGGCGTAGACGTGGACGGCGAAGCCGAGTTCGTGGCCGAGGGCTTCGAGCGAGGTGATGGTATTTTCGGCGGTGGCTACGCCGGCCTCGGCGCGGTGGCCGAAGCGGAAGTTTTCGCCTTCGTGGATCTCGGTGGCGTGGATGGCTTGCTTGAGGATGGTCTGGGCGAAGTCGTGCGCAGACATCTGCGAGAGGGCTGTTGTGAAGGGGAGGACGAGGGTGGCGTCGATGCCGGTTTCGGCGAGGAGTTCGAGCTTGCGGGGGAGGGGGGTGAGGAGGGGGAACGGGATTTCGGGGCGGAGGACTCGGGCGGGGTGGGGGTCGAAGGTGATGGCGAGGGATTGGGCGGAGAGCTGGCGGGCGCGGGCAATGACTTCGGCGATGACGGAGCGGTGGCCGAGGTGGACGCCGTCGAAGTTGCCTATGGTGGCAACTACCGGGCAATTATTGGAAGGTAAGGCAGAAATTGAGTCGAAGATATTCATGGCTTCGTCTCTGATTGTTTTGGAGGAAGAAGCGGTTCCAGAACATTGGCTAGTTTGTCCAAATGACGTTTTCGATTTGCATAGTGGCGGATGATAAGTCGAACGTAGCGGTCGACGAAAGCGGAATCAACAGGCCGATGCTCGCAAGCCAGATAACCCTCGACCCATACTCGGCCCTCCCGTTCGTCATTTCCCCACAAATCGCCATCATTGAAGCCGTGCCGGTCAGTCCAAACTTCGCCCCCGGAAACTTGAGGAAGGGCCTTGATCTTCGTAGGGGCCAGAAGAATCAGGCTGGGAACGGAACGGGGATCAGAGCTTACGTGATCCGAGATGAAATCCTCGTACTGCGCCATATTGAGGCCGGACTGGATGGCCTTGCCACAATCGGTGAAGCCGTAAATAAAGTCCCAATGCTCGTCTTTGTCGAGGGAATCCCACCAAACTTTGTTGAAGCGAACGGACTGTTGTGCGTAAGAGGTACCGATGAACATAAGCAAAGCCGTGGCGACCAAGCAGAATACGGAGATTCGGGCTGCGCCAGAATGACGACGGTTTTTGAGATGGAGTGTGATCATCTTTCGATCTCAGGGGAGATGTCGAAGTTTAGTTTGAGGCCGTCGTAGGCCAAGTGGATGTTGGGGGGCAGGGTGGACTCGGTGGCGGCGTGGTCGAGGTCGTGGGACATGTGGGTGAAGTAGGCGCGCTTCGGTTTTAGTTGCTCGACGAGGGCGATGGAGTTGGCGAGGTGGGAGTGGGTGGGGTGGGGTTGGCGGCGGAGGGCGTCGAGGATGAGGATGTCGAGGTCCTGAAGGAGGGGGATGCTCTCGTCGGGGATGCCGGAGAGGTCGGTGAGGTAGGCGGCGGCGCCGAAGCGGTAGCCGGTGATCTCGCGTTGGCCGTGGAGGACGGGGACGCGGAGGAAGTGGGCGTCGAAGAGGACGACTTCGGCCCCGGGGGTCGACGGGATGCGGTGGACCTCGACGCGGGCGCTGGTGGCGTAACGGTCTTTCGACTTGCCGAAGGTGTAGTCGAAGATGCGCTCGATGGTGTCGGCGGTGGGGTCGTCGGCGTAGAGCGGGAGGTGGCCGGGGGCGGCGTGGAAGCTGAGAGGGCGGAGGTCGTCGAGGCCGAGGATGTGGTCGGCGTGGCCATGGGTGTAGAGGACGGCGTCGAGGCGGCGGATGTGCTCGCGGATGGCCTGGGCGTGGAAGTCGGGGCCGGTATCGATGAGGACGTTGTGGTCGGCCCAGGAGATGAGGATGGAGGGGCGGGTGCGGCGGTTGCGCGGGTCTGGCGCTGGGAGATCAGGCCCCGGAGGGGTTGCGGAGATGCAGACGGCGCAGTCGCAGCCCAGGGTGGGGACGCCCATTGATGTGCCGCTGCCGAGGAAGGTGAGGGTCGCCTGCATTGTGGACACTTGTCCTTTCCTTAGGAGTTAGGGCGACCGAGGCAAAATGCGGGGGTTCTTCGCTCCGCTCAGAATGACAAAGTTTGGTGGATTGGTGAACTTCTAGCGGACGATGCTGGGGCGGCCGGGGGTGCTGGAGCCGGGGGCTGGCGGCTGGCGGCTGGCGGCCTGGCGGGCCAGGGCCTGGGTGACTTCGAGGAAGCCCATGCGGACCTCGAAGAGGGCGTTGCCCATGAGGGCGGACTCGGCTGGGGTGAGGTTGCCCCTGGTTTTTTCAGAGAGGATGCCGAGCATGTCGATCGACTGGCGGGCTCCCATGAGGTCGACCTTGGGCTGTTGGCCCTCCTGCGTGGTGCCGCCGAGTTGGAGGATGGTGGTCATGTAGATGGAGGTGAGGATCTGGTCGAAGGTCATGGCCGGGGGATGGTCCATGCCGGGGTTGGCGGCGCGGACGGCGGTGTCGAGGCGCTCGGCGGTCTGCTGGAAGGCGGCGTTGGCCTGCTCCATCTCGGCGGCGGTGGGGGCGGGGGG